>Ga0163144_10003050_pt1 | contig 38275 bp, 33 predicted proteins | sample OliLak19BULKMAT1_FD_123175 | JGI IMG/M metagenome (GOLD analysis project Ga0163144, IMG submission 123175) | Freshwater microbial mat bacterial communities from Lake Vanda, McMurdo Dry Valleys, Antarctica - Oligotrophic Lake LV.19.BULKMAT1 | ecosystem: Environmental > Aquatic > Freshwater >...
CACGCAGCGAATCTTCATCGATCATCGCGCAACGCTACGACGCCACCCGCCGCACAGGAATCCTTCGCCCGCGCTATTCAACCAATTCCGATTCAGCTATTCCCTGACGAGCCCTTAGCCGTCTTGCACCCCACGAATGCGCGAAGTTCGGTTAGCTGGTAAAACGATCACGTTGCGCTAACTTCGCGACCTCAAAGGAGTGCTCGTCCATGCCGACTCCCCGCCGCATCGTGATCGGCATATCAGGCGCGTCCGGCGTCATCTACGGCGTTCGCACTCTTCAGGTGCTCGCCCGCCTGAAGATCGAAACGCATCTGGTGATGACGCGCTCGGCCGAGCTCACACTCACCTATGAGACCGACCTGAAGGTCAAGGACGTCCACGCGCTCGCCGCCGTGGTGCATCCCGTGCAGGACATCGGCGCCGCGATCTCATCCGGATCGTTCCGTACGATGGGGATGCTGGTCGCGCCGTGCTCGATTCGCACGCTGAGCGAGATCGCCTATGGCCAGACCACGAGCCTGCTCAGCCGTGCGGCCGACGTCGTGCTCAAGGAACGCCGCCGCCTCGTCCTGATGGTCCGGGAATCCCCTCTCCATCTCGGCCATATTCGCGCCATGGCGGCAGCCACGGAAGCCGGTGCCGTCGTCGCGCCACCGGTTCCTGCCTTCTACTCGAACCCGAAATCAATCGAGGATCTGGTCGATCACACGATCGGCCGCTGTCTCGATCTCTTCGACATCGAAGCCGATCTCTTCAAGCGTTGGGGCGAGGTGTCGGCGGGCGTGAAGCCTCGGCGCGGCGTCCAGCGGGGCAAGTTGGACTGACGACGCTGCAGCCGAACTCAGCCCATGCGGCAGAACTCCGCATCCGCCCGCACGTCGGGAATGCGCGCGAGAATCTCGAAATCGACACCCTCGCCGCCCTGTCGCTTCTTCGTCTCGAAGATGTGGATGTCCTGGATGACGTTGTTGTTGCGGGGATCGATCGTCAGCGCGCCGCGCGCGCCAATGAACGGCGTGTGCGCCAACACCGCCGCCGTCGCGCGCCGGTTCGAGACATTGCCTTCCAGGCTCTCGATCGCCGCAAGAAGCAATCGCGCCGCGTCGAAGCCTTGCGCGGCGAATTCGCTCGGGGGGACCGTGTGGCGTTGGGTGAACGCCGCCACGAAGGCGCGGTTCGATGCGATATCGAGCTCGGGAAGATAGGAGGTCGCACCAATGATGCCCGCAGCGCGCGCGCCAGCCTTACGCAGATCCAAGGTCGATGCCAGCCATCCGGGCCCGCAGATCTTGAGCGACCGCAAACCGAATTCCTCGGCAGCGTCCAGAAAAAGCTGTGCGGCGTCGCCGAAGAACGACGCGAAGATCGCATCGGTGCGGACCAGCTTCAGCTTGCCCAGATAAGGCGCCAAGTCGCGCGCGGCGGGGGGCACGAGTTCCTCGCCGCTGACATTGCCGCCGGCGACGACAAACGCCTTCCGGAACCCTGCGACGTGGTCGCGCCCCGACACGTTGTCCGACCCGAGCAGGTAGGCCGATTTAGCGCGCCCGGTCCCCACCATCCACGTGGCCAACGGCGCAACGATCTGATCATTGGCGTAGGACACGCGAACGACGAAGGGACTGCATTTCTCTCCCGACAAATCGCTGGCGCCAGCGTTCGGCACGATCATCGGCACGCCGAGGTCATGCGCGACCTCGCGCAGCGCGAGCGCCTCCGGAGACCCGGTCGGCCCGACCACGACATCGACCTTGTCGATCTGAACGAGCTTCACGAAGCGCTCCGCCGCGCGCGACGCCTTGCCCTGGGAATCCTCGACGACCACGTGGAGCTTGCGGCCGGCGACCTCCCGGTCAGCCTGATCGAGCGCGAGCGCGAATCCGTGGGCGATGTCTTCCGATGCGCGCGCGACGCTCCCAGTCAATCCGAGGAGCAGACCAATGCGGATAGGCGGCTCCCCCTGCGCGATCGCCGCCGAAAATCCCGCCAGCGATGCGGCTGTCGTCAGCACCGTACGGCGGCTCGCGGCGCCGAAGATGTCGCGCGACACGATTTGCTCTCCTAGCAGCACGGTAGGTGCAACAAGCCAAGCATGGCGACCGACATCACGCAGCGTCGCTCGGCGTCGCGTCCCGCAAGAATTCAGCCTCGCGGGTCGACGGGCAACCCGACGAAGCGTTGCTCGCCCGCCCGCTCGACCATGATCAACACGCTGCGCCGATTGCCCTTACGGGCTTCCTGGACCTTATCGATCACCTGGCTCGGCAACGTCACTTCCTGCTGCGCGACCTCGACGATGACGTCGCCGGCGCGCAGCCCACGCTCCGCCGCCATCGAGCCTTCTTCGACCTTCGTCACGAGGACGCCCTTCGAGCGTTCCGGCACTTCGAACTTCTCGCGCAGTTCCGGCGTGATCGCCATGAGCTGCATCCCCAACGCCTCGACGGGCACCGCGCCCAGTTGTTGTGGACGCGTGCGGAGTGTCGCAGCCGCCTGCTGTTCATTCTCTTCCAGTTCGCCCAGCGTCACGTCGAGCGTGACCGATTTGTTCTTGCGCCAGACATCCACCTTCACGGCCTTGCCGACCGACGTCTCCGCGACGATGCGCGGCAGGCGGCGCATGTCCGTCACTTCCTTGCCGTCGAACCGCACGATGACATCGCCGGATTGAATGCCCGAACTCTCGGCAGGCCCCTTCTCGGTCACGCGGGCTACCAATGCGCCTTTGGCCTTGTCGAGGCCGAGGCTCTCGGCGATCTCGTCGGTCACGGTCTGGATGTTGACGCCGAGCCAGCCACGCTTGGTCCGTCCGAATTCGCGCAACTGCTCGACCACCGGGCGTGCGAGCGAGGATGGCACGGAGAAGCCGATGCCGATCGAGCCCCCGGTCGGCGAGTAGATCGCCGTGTTGATGCCAATCACCTCGCCGGCCATGTTGAAGAGCGGACCGCCGGAATTGCCGCGGTTGATCGAGGCGTCGGTCTGCAGGAAATCGTCATAGGGCCCGGAGTTGATGTCGCGGGCACGCGCCGAAAGGATGCCTGCGGTCACAGTTCCGCCGAGGCCAAAGGGATTGCCGATCGCAACCACCCAATCGCCGATTCGCACCGTGTCCGAATTGCCGAATTGAACGAAAGCGAGTGGTTTCGCCGTCTCGACCTTCAGCACGGCCAGATCGGTCTTCGGGTCGCGGCCGATCAGCTTGGCATTGAGCTGCGTGTTGTCTTGGAGGATGACTTTGATCTCGTCAGCTTCGGCGATGACGTGGTTGTTGGTCACCACGATGCCGGAGGCGTCGATGATGAAACCCGAACCCAGCGACTGCGAGCGTCGCGGCGCCTGGTCGGGCGCGCCGCGCCCCTGACGATCGAATTCCTTGAAGAATTCCTCGAAAGGTGAGCCAGGCGGAAACTGCGGCGTCTCAGGCCGGCGCTGACCGGGCCCAGGCGCGGGCGCGCCGGGCTGCCGCTCGGCGCGCCCGACTTGCGATGTCGAGATGTTGACGACCGCGGGCAACAAGCGCTCAGCCAGGTCGGCGAAACCATTCGTCGGCGCCCCCGGTGGCGGCAATCGGTTCTGCGCCGTCGCGGCAGGCGCAAATGGGCTCAACGCCATCAGAACGGCGAGCGCCGAAGCGCGCAGCGGATTAGACTTGTTTCGCGCGATCAGACTCATGGTCGTCACGACTCCCTAAGATTGCGGCGGCGCCAGGCGATCACCACGCCCGATGCGCGCACGACGATGCTATGTGGACGTCGCGTCCGGCGTCCACGGAAACCACGTTACCATTGTGTCCTTTGACCCCTCGAACAACCCTGTCGCACGCTCATGTGATCGTCGTGTGACCAGGAGGCTCGTTGGCACCACACTTCACCGCCTCGGCGCGACGCCAGAACGCGCCGGATCGTTGCTGCCATTCATGTCGCGGAAGAAGCGGAAGAAGTCGCTGTCCGGCGACAGCACCAGCGTCGTGCTGTCGGCGAGCGCGCGCCGCATCGCCTCCAGCGAGCGCCAGAAATCATAGAACGCCGCATCCTTGCCGAACGCTTCTGCGTAGACGCGCGTCGCCTCCGCGTCGCCGCGACCACGCAGGATCTGGGCCTCGCGCTGAGCCTCGGCGACCAGCACGGTTCGCTCGCGCTCGGCCTCCGCGCGAATACGCTGTGCTTGTTCCGAACCCTGCGCGCGCGCCTCACGCGCCTCGCGGTCGCGTTCGGTTTGCATCCGCCGGAAGATCGCCGGGCTATTGTCGGGGTGCAGATCGGCGCGAACGAAGCGCAAATCGACGATCTTGACCCCGAACTGCGCCGCCTCGCGTCCGACCTGGTCACCGACCTCACGCATGATCGTTGCGCGACGATCCGACAACACCTCGGCGAATGGCACCTGGCCCAGCGTGTTGCGCAGCGTCGCATTGACGACAGCGCCCAGACGCTGGCGAAACGCGGTCTCGTTGCCGACGGTCTTGTAGAACTCCAGCGGGTCGGTGATGTAGTAGCGAACGTAAGCGTCGACGACCATGCGGCGCTGGTCGCGGAGTGTGACTTCCTGCGCATCCGCATCAAAATCCAGCAAGCGCCGGTCGAACAACAGCACGTTCTGCCAAGGCTTCTTCATCTGCAATCCAGGTTCGCGAACGATGCGCTGCGGATTGCCGAACTCGATCACCAGCGCCTGCTGACGCTGATCGACGACGAAAAGGCTGGTGTAGGCAAGCGCGACAAGTGCGCCGATCGCCACCAACACGGCCGGGATGAGGGCGGGTTTCATGGCCGAACTCCTGGGGGCGTATTGGCAGCTGACGGGGGTGGTGCCGGGCGCTTGAGCAGATCCTGCAACGGCAGGAACGGTGTCACGTTGGACCCGCCGCTCGACCCCTGATCGATGATCACCTTGCTGGTCTTGGACAATGTCTCTTCCATCATCTCGAGATAGAGACGCCGCTTCGTAACGTCGGGTGCGAGCCGATACGCCTCGTAGATGGAGGTGAAGCGCTGGCTTTCGCCCTGGGCCTGCGCGAGGACCTGCTGGCGATAGGCCTCGCCTTCCTGAAGAATGCGCTGAGCTTGGCCGCGCGCCACCGGCACGATCTCGTTGCGGTAGGCTTCGGCCTCGTTGCGCAGGCGCTCACGATCCGCCTGCGCGCGCTGAACATCGCGAAAGGAGTCGATCACTTGCGCCGGCGGCTCGACGCCGCGCAACTGGACTTGAGTGATCTCGATGCCGGCCTTGTACTCGTCGAGGATCTGCTGGAGCAGCTTCAGCGTGTTGGCTTCCATCGCGACACGCCCCTGCGCCAGAGATTCTTGCGCACGCATGTTCCCGACGACCTCGCGCATCGCGCTCTCGGCGACCGCACGTACGGTGGCTTCGGGCGCAAAGATGTTGAACACGTACTGGCGCGCGTCCTTGATGCGCCAGAAGACCGTGTATTGGATGTCGAGAATATTCTCGTCGCCCGTGAGCATCTGGCCCTCTTCCGGTCGCGAAACCGGCCGCCCGCCGCGCGCCTCGGAGGCTGAACGGAACCCGATATCCATGGAGTTCACCGCGGTCACCGCCGGCTTGATCACCAGCTCGATCGGACGCGGGAGATGATAGTTCCAACCCGGGCCGTCGATGCGCACGGCTTGACCGAAACGCAGAACGATTCCGACCTCGTTGGGTTGCACGATGTAGAGACCACTCCCGACCCAGAAGATCGCGAGCACGCCGAGGATCAACGCGATGCCGCGCGCATTGCCCATGCCGCCGGGCAGGAAGGATTTCATCCGCTCCTGCGAACGCTTGATCAAATCCTCGATATTCGGCGGTTGACCGCCACCGAACGGACCCCCCCCGCCGCCACCGCCGGACGGGCGACCCCAGGGAGAATTGCCGCCGCCGCCGCTATTGTTGCCGCCACCGCCCCCGCTGCCGCCTCCACCACCGCTTCCCCACGGACCTCCACCTTGCGACCAGGGCATCGATTAGCCTCCACGTATGGGCACGCGCTCGCCTGAATTGGAGCTGTGCTGTTGCAACCCAACCTCGGCGCAGCTTGGCGACAGAGGAAACCCGTTTTATATGACGCACCGCCGCCGCACGTACTAGCGACGGCTGATCGTCGCCACATATTGGCCAGAAGCCAGAGAATACAAGCACAAAAGGATCGAGCCGATGGCAACGCCAGTGACCGAGACGGACATTCTGACGGCGTTGAAGAGGATTTTCGACCCTGATCGACGTCAGGACGTCGTGTCGCTGGGCATGGTCAAGGGCATCGCCGTTCGCGACGGTCACGTCGGGTTCTCGCTCGAGGTCGATCCCAAGCGCGGCCCGCATCTGGAACCCCTGCGCAAGGCTGCCGAAAAGGCGGTCGAAGCCTTGCCCGGCGTGCTTTCGGTGACCGCCGTACTCACTGCCGACAAGCCTGCCGCAGCCGCTGCGCCGGCACGGGCGGCGGGTACAGGTCCCGCGGGCGGGCCCAATAGCCCCGGTGGCAAGCAGCTCGTCCCGGGCGTCAAGCACATCATCGCGGTGGCATCGGGCAAGGGCGGGGTGGGCAAGTCGACGACGGCATCCAACCTCGCGCTGGCGCTGGCTGCCAAGGGACTCAAGATCGGTATCCTCGATGCCGACATCTACGGGCCTTCGCAGCCGCGCATGATGGGCATCTCCGGCCGACCGCATTCGCCCGACGGCAAAACCCTGACGCCGATGACCAACTACGGCGTGAAAGTCATGTCGATGGGATTCCTCGTCGCCGAGGAGACGCCGATGATCTGGCGCGGGCCGATGGTGATGGGCGCGCTCGAACAAATGCTGCGCGACGTCGCCTGGGGCGAGCTCGACGTCATGGTGATCGACATGCCGCCTGGCACCGGCGACGCGCAGCTGACGATCTCGCAGCGGGTGCCGCTCGCCGGCGTGGTGATCGTGTCGACGCCGCAGGACATCGCGCTACTCGATGCGCGCAAAGGGCTGAACATGTTCCGCAAGGTGGATGTGCCAGTGCTCGGCATCATCGAGAACATGAGCTATCACGTCTGTTCGAATTGCGGCCATGTCGAGCACATCTTCAGCCATGGCGGCGCACGCGCCGAGGCCAAGAAACTCGGCGTGGATTTCCTCGGCGAGTTGCCGCTGCACATCACGATCCGGGAGACCTCCGATGGCGGCAGGCCGATCGTGGTCAGCGATCCCGACAGTCCGCACGCCAAGGCCTATCAGGCCATCGCCGATCAGGTCTGGGCGAAGTTGAACGGCCGCGACGCCGGCCCGCGCGCCGCGCCGCGCATCGTGGTCAGCTGATGCGCCGATAGTCGACGAAGGCGAAACGCGTGCCGTTCGCCGCGACGATGGCTTCGCGGGCGGCTTCTTGCCATTGACGGCGGTCGAACGACGGGAATACCGCATCGCCATCCGGCACATCGAGCTCGATCTCGGTCAACCGGAGCTGCTGAGCGCGCGGCAGCGCCAGCGCATAGATCTGAGCGCCCCCGATCACCATCGCCGGTTGGCCTGGATGGGCGCGTGTGGCGATGGCCAGCGCGGCATCAAGACCCTCGGCACGCTCAGCGCCGGCGGCACAGAAATCGCGATCGCGCGACAGCACGATGTTGGTGCGCTCGGGCAAAGGTCGGCCAAGCGAGTCCCAAGTGCGTCGCCCCATCACGACAGCGTGGCCCAGCGTGATCTGCTTGAAGCGACGCAGATCCTCGGGCAGACGCCAAGGCAGCGTGTTGCCTCGGCCAATGACCCCGCCGCTCGCAAGTGCTGCAACCAGAACGACCTCTGGCGTCACACCGCCACCGCAGCGGCGATATGCGGGTGCGGGTCGTAGCCGGTCAACTTGAAATCACCGTAGACGAAGGCAAACAGGTCGGTGACGGTCGGGTTGAGTTCCATGCGCGGCAAGCTGCGCAGAGGCCGCGAGAGCTGGGTGAGCGCCTGCTCGACATGGTTCGAGTAGAGATGCGAATCGCCCAGTGTGTGAACGAAAACTCCCGGCCGCAGTCCGGTCACCTGCGCCACCATCATGGTCAGCAGGGCATAGCTCGCGACGTTGAAAGGCACCCCCAGGAACACGTCTGCCGAACGCTGGTAGAGTTGGCAGGAGAGCCGACCTTCCGCCACGTAGAACTGGAACAGGCAGTGGCAGGGCGGCAGCCGCATGCTCTCGATGTCCGCCGGGTTCCAGGCCGAGACGATCAGGCGCCGGCTGTCGGGGTTGCGCCGGATCTGCGCGAGTACGTCAGCGATCTGGTCGATTGCGCCACCATCGGGGGTCGGCCAGCTCCGCCATTGCCGGCCGTAGACGGGGCCGAGTTCGCCATCGGCATCGGCCCACTCGTCCCAGATCCGCACGCCGTTCTCGCGCAGATAGCGGATATTCGTGTCGCCGCGCAGGAACCAAAGCAGCTCATGGATGATCGAACGCAGATGCAGCTTCTTGGTCGTCACCAGGGGAAAGCCGGCCGCAAGATCAAAGCGCATCTGGTGGCCGAACACGCTCCTGGTGCCGGTTCCGGTGCGGTCCTTCTTCGCCACCCCAGTGTCGAGGATGAGCTGCAGCAGGTCGTGGTACTGACGCATGGCCTAGATCTGACCGACTCCGAGCTTGAGACCCCCGCTAGTTGACCGAGCCGCGCGCCCGGCGCAACCGGCTTGCGCGTGCGGACCCACCTGATGTCTTTGACCCGCCGCGCGTAGCGCCTATATTCCGCCCGTCGGGAAACCGACTATGGCGATAAAGAGCGTACGCAATAGCCGATGCGGACCCGGGGGCAGTGCCCGGCGCCTCCACCAAATCATACGGGGGCGAACCAGGATCGACGCGCGAGTAAAGGTACGAAGTTTGCCCGGCATGGTACCGCCGTCATCGGGCCAAAACTGAGACGCCAACGATAACGTGGCTCTCGACAACCGCGTCGCAGCCTGAGCCTAACGGCTTAAGCTAAGATGCCTAGTCGCGGTTCGGGGGGGCACCGGGCAACAGAAGCCCCCCCACTGAACGCACCCCCAGGGACGGCCCGGGCGCGTGCCGGCGTGGATTGAGATAGGCGAGGCACGAGTGCCCAAAGACGGCTTGCAATACGAAACCATGATGGAGTCGGCGTTGCGTGGCGTGATGCGCCAGGCGCTGGTCTACGCGGCCGAACGCGGCTTGCCGGGCAATCATCATTTTTACATTACCTTCCGCACCGAACATCCCGGCGTAGAGATTCCCGCGACCCTGCACCAGAAATATCCGCGGGAGATGACGATCGTGCTCCAGTACCAGTACTGGCGGCTGGGCGTCAGCGACGGGGGTTTCGAGGTCACGCTGAGCTTCGACGCCAAGCAGGAACGGCTGGTCATTCCGTTCGCTGCCGTCACGGCCTTCGTCGACCCATCCGTCCAGTTCGGGCTGCAATTCCCCGGCGCCGCCGCTGCGGTTGCGATACCGATCGAGGTCCCGAAGCCAGGCCCGGAGACCACGGCCGTGGACGACGCGGAGCCGCCCAAACCCGCCGCTGAAGGCGAGCGCGTCGTGAAGCTCGACAGCTTCCGCAAAAAATAGCCCGAGCCCCGTCACCGCTCCCCTGCAGAGGACCGGGTGCTGCGCATCCGGCGTGTCGAATATGGCCGAGTTCACCTACCGCGAACTGATCGAAATCGCACATCACGACGTGCCCTGGCGCCAGCTCAGCGGCAACTACGTCGAGCCCGCCCGCTTCGGCAATGCGGAAATGCTGCGGGTGAGCCCCGAGGCGCTCAGCGATCTCACCGCAGCCGCTTTCGGCGATATCGCGCATCTGCTGCGCCCCGGCCATCTCAAGCAGCTGCGCCAGATTCTCGACGACAAGGAAGCGTCGTCCAACGACCGCTTCGTTGCCTACGAGCTGCTCAAGAATGCCTGCATCTCCGCCGGCGGCGTCTTGCCGATGTGCCAGGACACCGGCACGGCGATCGTTATGGGCAAGAAGGGCCAGCGCGTCTGGACCGGCTTCGACGACGGTCAGGAGATCGCACGCGGTGTCTTCCGCGCCTATACCGAGCGCAATCTGCGCTACTCGAACGTGGCGCCGCTGACGATGTTCAAGGAGGTCAACACCGGCGACAATCTGCCGGCCCAGATCGACCTCTACGCGACCGATGGCGACGAATACGAAATGCTCTTCGTCGCCAAGGGCGGCGGCTCGGCCAACAAGACGTTTCTGTTCCAGGAAACACCGTCGCGTCTCACGCCCGACGGCCTGCTCAAATTCCTGGATGACAAGATCAAGACGCTCGGCACCGCGGCGTGCCCGCCCTACCATCTCGGCATCGTCGTCGGCGGCACCTCGGCCGAGTTCACGCTCAAGACGCTCAAGCTCGCGACCTGCCGCTATCTCGACGGGCTGCCGACCGAGGGCAACAGCTATGGCCAAGCCTTCCGCGATCTCGAGATGGAGGCGAAAGTCCACAAGCTGACGCAAGCCAACGGCATCGGCGCGCAGTTCGGCGGCAAGTATTTCTGCCATGACGTCCGCGTCATCCGGCTGCCACGCCATGGCGCAAGCTTGCCGATCGCGATCGGCGTGTCATGCTCGGCCGACCGCCAGGCGCTCGGCAAGATCACGCGTGACGGCGTGTTCATCGAGCAGCTGGAGACCGATCCCGCGCAGTACATGCCCGAGATCGACGCCAGCAAGCTCGGCGGCGCGGTGGTGAAGATCGATCTCAATCAGCCCATGGCGAAGATTCGCGAGATCCTCTCCGCGCATCCGGTCACGACACGCGTCATGCTCTCCGGCTCATTGATCGTCGCGCGCGACCTCGCGCATGCCAAGCTGCGCGCCGATCTCGATGCAGGCAAACCGCTGCCGGATTACTTCAAGACCCACCCGATCTACTACGCCGGTCCGGCCAAGACGCCGAAGGGCTATGCCTCGGGTGCGTTCGGGCCGACGACGGCGGGGCGGATGGATTCCTTCGTCGACCAATTCCAGGCGGCCGGCGGCAGTCTCGTGATGGTCGCCAAGGGCAATCGCTCGCGCGTGGTGACAGACGCCTGCAAGAAGCACGGCGGCTTCTATCTCTGCTCCGTCGGTGGCGAGGGCGCGGTGCTGGCGCAGGAATGCATCAAAAAGGTGGAATGCATCGCCTATCCCGAGCTCGGCATGGAAGCGATCTGGCGCATTGACGTCGTGGATTTTCCGGCCTTCATCGTCGTCGACGACAAGGGCAACGATTTCTTCGCCAAGTTCGGCTTGCATTGAACACGCGGCGCGGTCAGCGCGCGGCGAAGTCGCGCAGCACCCGGCCAGGCCGCTCGCTCGTCGCGAGCGGGCCCTTGGCATCGACGATCTGGCGGCCATTGACCCAGACAGCGTGGACGCCCAGGGGATGGGCGACAAGGCGCGAAGCGCCCGTGGGCAGATCGTAGCTCCGCACGCGCTTGCCGCGACCGACCGTCTTGGGATCGAACAGCAGCAGATCGGCGGCGGCGCCCGGCGCCAGCACGCCGCGGTCGCGCAGGCCGAACAGAGCGGCGGGATGACCGGTGAGCTTGTGCACGGCCGCCTCGAGGCTGAGCGTGCCGCGCTCGCGCGACCAATGCCCCATCAGATGCAGCCCGAAATCGGCGTCGCAGAAGAAGGTCAGATGCGCGCCGGCGTCGGAGAGCGAGACATGCGCGCTCTCCTCGTTGATCAGCTTGCCCACGGCGTCGGGATCGCTGTTGAGCAACTCGGCGATGAACAACGTGTCGAGCTGCTCCTCCAGCGCGAAGTCGAGCATCCAATCCACGGGGTGCTTGTTCGCTGCGGCGGCGAGTTCTCCGATCGAACGGCCTTCGAGCGGACGATGCTGCTTCTCGCGCACTTCGCGCACGAACAGGCGATCCCACTCGCTGTTGAACAGGCGCCGTCCGACGCCCTCCGCAAAATCCTTCTTCACGCCGTCGCGAAACGCGCGCTCGGCATAGAGACGCGGCAGCTCGGCCGCCGGCGTGCGCATCGTGCGCTTCCAGGTCGCGTTGTCCTCGAAGACGTAGGCCGATTTGAGCGTGAACTCCATCGTCAGCGCACAGCACGAGATCTGCGGCACGAGATTGTGGCCGCGCGCCTGCGCCGCCTTCATCGCCGCCAGCTCCTCGAAGACTCGCGTCGGCGCGGTGTTGGAATGGAACATCGCGGCGATGATGATCGAGCGGCCGGTCCTGGCCGAAAGAGTCTCGAGGAAGGGCACGCTCGTCGTGCGCCCCTTGGTCAGCATGAACACGCCGCGCCCGGCATCGCGCATCGCGGCGAGCAGCGCCGTGAATTCGCGCTCGTCGGCGAGGCGCGACGGCATCGGAATCCCGCTCTCGCCGTTATGCGGCTCGTTGGTCGAGGAGCCGAGGCCGACCGCGCCGGCGGCGATCGATTCGCGGACCAGCGTCGCCATGCGTTCGATCTCGGCATCGGTCGCCGCGCGCTTGCTCGCGTCCTCGCCCATCACGAAGGTGCGGATCGAGGAGTGCCCGGCGAAGGCGACGACGTTGGGCACCACGCCGTTGCGCTCGAGCATCGCGAGATACTCCGGGAATGATTCGAACTCCCATCGGATTCCCTCGCGCAGCGCGGCGAGCGACATGCCTTCGACCTGCGTGAGGTTGCGCATCGTCATGTCGCGATCCGCCGGGCGGCACGGCGCGATGGTGAAGCCGCAATTGCCGATCACGACCGTCGTGACGCCCAGCGCCGGCGACGGATCCGCCCAGGGATCCCAGGTCAGCTGCGCATCGTAATGCGTATGGCCGTCGATGATGCCGGGCATCAGCGCCAAGCCGCGCGCATCGATCGTCTCGCGTGCCGCGCCGAGGTCATGGCCGATCGCGGCGATCCGACCCTGGCTCACGGCGAGATCCCCCTGCCGCGCCGGCGCGCCGGTGCCGTCGATGATCGTGGCATTGCGAACGAGCAGATCGAACATGGGACTCTCCTGAAGAAGCCGGCCCAAGCTAGCCGTCCGAGATGCGGCTTGTCATGGCCGGCGGCGGATCTCCGCGCGGGCGAGCAGGATCGCGCTCAGCGCGATCGTCGCGCAGCCTGCGAGAGTCCAGAGATCCGGTCGCTCGCCAAAAATCGCCCAGCCGGCCACCGCCGCGAAGATCAGGCGCAGATAGGGAATGGGCGCGAGCGCCGAGGCCTCGCCCATCCGATACGCGATCAGGATCAGCCATAACGCCGCCGCGCCGATCGCGGCGCCCAACGCGACCAGGGCGGCGTTGCTCGCGTTCGGCGGCGCCCAGACGGAAATCGCCGGCGCCAGCGAACCGACCACCGTCACCACGCCGACCCAGAACATCGTGGTCTCCACGCGATCGCTCAGGCCGAGTTCGCGATTGGAGAACACGATCGCCACGCCGCACAGCGCGCTGGCGAGTCCCGCGAGTATGCCCAGCACATCGCCGCCCGCACCTGGGCGCACGACCAGCAGCACTCCGACGAAGCCGATGCCGGTTGCGGCCCAGCGCCATGCCCCCACCCGCTCGCGCATGATCGGCCCGGCCAGGAAGACGACGAACAGCGCTGTCGTGAAGTTCAGCGTCGTCGCCACCGCAAAATCGAGGACCTGGAACGTGTAGTAGTAGAAGAGCCAGCTCACGAGGCTCGCCGTGCCGCGGAAGATCTGCAGCTTCATGCGCGCGGAGTGCATGCCGCGCCACCCCTGGCCGAGCGACGCGACGAGGATCATGCCGAGGCCAAGCTGCCCGAGCGCGCGGGCGAAAGTGTAGAGCGGAACCGCAACCTCCGACGCGATAAAGCGCAGGATCACCGTTTCGACGGTCAGGACGAACGCGGCCGCCGCCAGCAGCAGCGCGCCTTTGACGTTGCCGGAGAGATTGGTCCACGCTGCTTTCATGGCCCGGCACGGCGCAGACGACACACGGGAGAGAAATTCCTTGGACAGCGGAAACCGAGCGGCGCGAATGGTAGAGCAGTCGCATGCATGAGGACGACGGAATTCTGGGCTTCGTACTCGACGAACTGCGGCGCTGGAGCGTCGTCACCACGCGCCGGATGTTCGGCGCCGTCGGCCTGTTCCGCGGCGGCGTGATGTTCGGGTTCGTCAGCGACGAAACGCTCCATCTCAAGGTTGGCGACGGGAATCGCGCGGAGTTCGCGGCGGCGGGCGCCCAGCCCTTCATCTATGAGAGCAAGCGCAAGCCCGTGGCGATGTCGTATTGGACGGCGCCCGCGGCGGCGCTCGACGACGGCGACGAACTGCGCCGAGTCGTCCAGGGCGCCTATGCGGTCGCCTTCGCGGCCAGCCGGCGCGGTTCACGTGGAGTTGAACCCGCCATCAGCGAACGAGCGGTCGCGAAAGCGCGGCGAAAGCCGAAATCAGGCAAGAAGAAGTCTTCTTCCTGACCGAACTCCACAACATCACCACGCCTTCACCAGAACCGCTTCGTAGATGACGGGCAGTGCGAGGCGGCCAGACGATCGGCCCCGCTCGCAGATGATCCAGATCCCCAAGGAGGATCCCATGCGCGTCCAACCTACCAAGACCGACACTGGTCAACGCATCGTCGGACTCGCCGCCATCGGCGCGTTCGCCTTCGCATTGACCTTGCCCTTCACACCTGCCGAGGCAAGGACCGGCGGCGAAAGCTTCTCGACATTGGTGAAGCAAGTCTCGCCGGCAGTGGTCAACATCGCCGCCGTCCACGCCATCGCGGCAAGCGAGGAGGAGCAAGCCTCCCCATTCCCGCCTGGCTCGCCCTGGGACGAGTTCATGAAGCGGTTCTCGCAGCCTCGAGGGCGTCAGGCCGAGCGCAAGGCGACCGCCCTCGGCTCGGGCTTCGTCATCGATCCCGCCGGCTATGTCGTCACCAACAACCATGTCGTGGGCGAAGCCACCGACATCGCCGTCACCTTCGCCGATGGCCGCCAGCTCAAAGCCAAGCTGATCGGCCGCGACGAGAAGACGGATCTCGCCCTGATCAAGGTCGAGACGACTCAACCCCTCGCCTTCGTGCCCTGGGGCGATTCCGATCGCGCCGAGGTTGGCGACTGGGTGCTCGCCGTCGGCAATCCCTTCGGCCTCGGCGGCACCGTGACCGCGGGAATCATCTCGGCGCGCGGCCGAGACATTCACGCCGGTCCCTATGATGATTTTCTTCAGCTCGATGCCCCAATCAACCAGGGCAATTCGGGTGGGCCGTCCTTCAACATGGCCGGCGAAGTCATCGGTGTGAACACGGCGATCTACTCGCCGAACGGCGGCAGCGTCGGGATCGGCTTCGCGATTCCGTCGGCGATTGCCAAACCGGTGGTCGAAGCACTACGCCAGAATGGTCGCATCGATCGCGGCTGGATCGGAGTTTCAGTGCAGCCGCTGACTCCGGAAATCGCCTTCGGGCTCGGCATGCCGACGCGCCAAGACGGCGCGCTGGTGGCGCAGCTCGACCCCAGCGGCCCGGCAGCCAAGGCCGGATTGCGCCAGGGCGACGTGATCGTCGCGGTCGATGGCAAGCCGATCGCGCAGCTGCGTGATCTGCCGCGGACCATCGCCGCGGTGAAGCCGGATACGCGCGTGACAATCGACGTGTTGCGTCGTGGTGCGCCGATCTCGATCACGCTCGCTGTCGCCCGCAGCCCTGCCGAGAAGAAGGCGGCTGCTGCTGGCGAGGAAGCGACTCCGCAATCGATCGACCAGGTTGGGCTCGCGCTCTCGCCGCTGAGCGATCAGCTGCGGCAGCGCCTCAATCTCGCACCGACCACGCTTGGCGTGATCGTGGCGGGAGTGAAGGACGGCTCCGAGGCCGAAAGCGCCGGCTTGGCGACCGGTGACGTGATCGTCGAGATCGGCGGCCATGCGGTACAGACTCCCGACGATGTCGGTCGGGAAATCGACTCCGCACGCGGTCAGAAACGCGAGACGATCGTGCTGCTGGTCGCACGCCGCGGCGCCGAACAGTTCGTCGCGGTGAAGCTGCCGCCCGTCGCGAGCTGAACGAAAGCCTGGCCGCATGAAACGTCGGGTCGCGCGGCAAGCGCGGCCCGACGCCGCTTGGCGCCGAGACCTCCGGCGCCCGATACCTCCGGCTAGCGCAACACTTCCAGCGTCTCGCGCCTGATGAGATCGAAGTCGATCTCGACGCCGAGACCGGGCTTGTCGATCGCATGGACATTGCCTTGCGCATCGACCTCGATGTCGTCGACGACGGCGTATTTCTGCGCGGCGGCCGGCAGCAGGATCTCGAAATACTCGCAGTTCCGGATCGCCATCGCGACATGGAGCTGCGCAATGTTGTTGAGGGAATTGCCGCCGTGATGAATTTCGTAGTTCATCCGGAAGGCATCCGCCAGATGCGCGCCCTTGATCAACCCGGTCAGCCCACCTTTCACGGCGACATCGCCGCGCAGATAGTCGGTCGCCTGAGCCATCAGCCACGGCGCATAGGCATGGAAGCCGCCGGGCGAGTACTCGGTCGCCATGATCGGGATGTCGAGCTTCGCGCGCAGCTTCACGTAGTTGTAGATGTCGTCCTCGGCGAGCGGATCCTCGTACCAGTGGAAGCCGAGTTCCTCGATGATGCGGCCCAGGCGCAGCGCATCCGGAAATTCGAAGGCGCCGGCGGGATCGATCATCAGGCGCATCTCGGGCCCGACCGCGTCGCGCACCGCGCGACACGCCGCGATGCAGGGGTCGAGCGCCTTGGGTGGATGAAGCTTGTAGGCGGTGTAGCCGGCCCGCTTGAGCGCGACGGCCTCCTCGGCATAGGCCGCCGTTCCGACGAGAGTCGCGGAACTCGCATAGGCCGGCATCTTGCGGCGATAGCCGCCGAGCAGGCGATGGATCGGCAGGCCGGCCGCCTTGCCCGCGATGTCCCAGAGCGCGACATCGATCGCGCCGATCGTACGCGGCGTCACGGCGCGATAGAGCTTGTGGAGATCGATCCACAACCGTTCGCGCTCGAGCGGGTCGCGTCCCATCACGACCGGTTTGAGGTGACGCATCAGCGCGACGACATCGAGGCGCGCGCCGCGGATCGCCGAGCCGAGGAACGCGTGGCCTTCGATGCCCTCGTCGGTGACGAGTTTGACGAGGCCGAGCTCGCTCGTCGGCGCGGCGATCGGATTGCGATCGCTGTACTGAACTGCGGGAATGTCGCGCCAGGTGAATAGCGTGACGGAGACGTCGACGATCTTCATGCGCGGGCTCCAGCTCTTGCCGATGATTTTCAGGACGTGGCGCGCGCGAGGATCGCATCGGCCATCTTCTCGGCGATCATGATGGTCGGAAGATTGGTATTCGCCCGCGGCACGGTCGGCATCACCGAGGCGTCGACGACGCTCAATCCCGGCACGCCATGCACGCGCGCGCTGCGCGGATCGACGACGGCCAGCGGATCATCGGCCGCGCCCATGCGACAGGTGCCCGAGGCGTGCCAGCCGCCGATCGTGCGCTTGCGCACGAGCTCGTCGAGCGCATCCTCGTCGGCGAGCTCGCGCGCGAGATCGGCACCGGGCGCGAGCAGGCGGCGGATGACCTGGCGCCGCAACGCGCCCGGCCCGTCGAGCATCAGCGCCGGTCCGATCGTCATCAGCCAGTTGCGTGCGTTGATCTCGCCGACCAGCCGCGCCATCTGCCCATGCACCGAGCCGAAAGGATCGGCGGCGGCCGCGCGCAGCGCCGGCGTCGCGAACAGCGCCGCCATCCAGCGATACATCGCCTTCACGCGCTCGAAGTCGCGGCGATCGGTGAGCAGTTCGAAGGCGACCAGCGGGTATTCGCGCGGATCGGGCGACCGCAGTCGCAGGAACCCGCTCGAGAACGGCTTGTTGACCCAACCGAACAGCGTGCCGACGCGCCGGCCGATCGGGTGCCAGGACGATTTGGACACCGCGACCATGTACATGTCGTTGCGCGGGCAGCCCTCGATCTTCGAGCTGTAGCGCAACGCCATCTGCACGTGACGCCGCGGCACCGCACCCTGACGCGCGCCGGGACGCAGCCAGGCCGAGATCGAGATCGAGGGATGTTCCTGCAGATTGCGCCCGACGCCGGGTCGATCGGCGACGATTTCGATGCCGAGCATGCGCAGCTCCGCCGCGGGGCCGATACCCGCGCGCAGCAGCATCGCCGGCGACTGCAGCGCGCCGGCGCAGACGATCGTCTCGTTGCCGCGCACGAGCGCGTCGCCGAGCCGCACGCCGACGACGCGGCCGCGCTCGATCGCCAGTCCGGTGACCTGCGCTTCAGTGCGGATAGTGAGGTTGGGCCGCGCGCGCACCTGCGCGTCGAGATAGCCCATCGCCGTCGTGATGCGTTGCGTGCCGTCGATCGAGAGCGCCATGGGAAACCAGCCGTCCTCGAAACGCGCGTTCTGGTCGGCGATGTTCGCGTAGCCGGCACCCTCGAGCGCCGCGGCGAAGGCGCGTGTGAAGCCCGGCCATGTCGACTCCGGAACGCGGCTGATCGCGATCGGCCCATCCTTGCCGTGCAGCGGGCCATCGAAGTCGAGATCGCGCTCGGCCTTGCGGAAATACGGCAGCACGCCATGCCAGTCCCACCCGGCGGCGCCGCGCGCGGCCCATTCGTCGTAATCGTCGGGTGTGCCGCGATTGGCCTGCTGGCCGTTGATGCTCGAGCCGCCGCCGATGACGCATGCCTGCTCGTACTGGCGCGTCGGAGCACTCTCCGGACGATTATGCGGCACCGGCTCGAAATGCACCTTGATGCCGCGCCATTGATAGGCGGGGTTGAACGCCGCGCGATAGGTGTAGGGATCCTTGATCTCCGGCGGCTCGGCGCCGGGCGGGAGGTCTCGTCCCGCTTCGATCAGCAATACGCGATTGGCCGAGCGCGCCGACAATCGGCTCGCGATCACCGCGCCCGCCGAGCCGCCGCCGACGACGATGAAGTCCCAGGTCTCGCTCATCGCACGACGCCCCTCATTTCACGGCGCCGCGGGTGAGGCCGGAGATCAGCAACCGGCCCAGCAGCAGATAGATCGCGAGGATCGGGACGACCGCGAGCATCGCCGAGGCCATCAGCGGTCCCCAGTCGCGCCCGAAATAGCCGATGTTCTGGTAGACCGCGACCTGCACCGGCCGCAGCTCGGGCGAATCCACCATCACCGAGCCGGCGACGAACTCGTTCCACGAGCCGAGGAAGAGGAAGAGGCCCGCCGCGCCGATGGCGGGCAGGCAGAGCGGCATCACGATCCGCCGCCACACGGTGAAGCTCGTCGCGCCATCGACATAGGCGGCCTCGTCGAGCTCGCGCGGTACGCCCTCCATGGCGCCCTTGAGGATCCAGATCGCGAGCGGCAGCTGGTAGGCGGTGTAGAGCAGCACCAGCGTGAACCACTGGTTGGTGACGCCGAGATAGGTGAAGTAGAGATAGTTCGGCACCAGCAACGCCGCCGCGCCGATCGCCAGCGGAATGCTCGCGACGATCAGCATGAACAGTGAGTTGCGCAGGCGGAAGCTGAAGCGATCGAAGCCGAAGGCGGCGAGCGCACCGAGCAGCAGGCCCAGGACGATGACGCCGCCGGAATAGAACAGGCTGTTGGCGATCGCACGGGTGAACATGCTCGCCAGCACCGAGCGATAGTGATCGAGCGTCGGCGAGAAGTCGATGAAGCGCGGCGGCCACGCCATGATCTCCGGCGTCGCCTTGAGCGAGGTGACCAGACCCCAGGCGATCGGGAAGAGATTGATGAACAGCAGCGCCGCCGTGATCACGACGGCGAGCGCGATGCGGCCGAGGGTCCAGGGGCTAGACACGCCACTTCACCAGTCGGACATAGCTGATCACCAGCAGCATGTTGGCGAGGAAGGCGCCGATCGCGAGCGCGATGGCGGTGCTGAAGTCGAAGCGCGCGAAGGCGCGCATGAAGATGTCGAGCGGCACGATGTTGGTGGCGCCCGCAGGGCCGCCGCCGGTGATGACGAGCGGCGTCTCGACATTGTTGAGATTGCTGAGCGTGAGGATGACGCAGACGATCAACATCGGCGTCTTGAGCAGCGGCAAGGTGATCGCGCGAAAGCGTTGCCACGACGTGGCGCCGTCGATCGAGGCGGCCTCGTAGAGTTCCTCCGGGATGCTCTTCATGCCGGCGAGCAGCAGCACGACGGCGAATCCCATCGTGCGCCAGCAGGCATAGGCGATGAGGATCGCCATCGCCGAAGCGGCGCTGGTCAGCGGCGCCACGCTGATCCCGAGCTGCGACAGCAGCCAGAGCCCCGCGCCGATGTCGTTGACGAACACCCATTTGAACAGCAGCGCCGAGACGACGTGCGAGACGATCCACGGCAGGATGACGAGCAGCTGGATCGCCATGCCGAACCAGCCCTTGAGCGTGTTGACCCAGCCCGCCAAGGCCAGGGCGAGCGCCACGGTCAGACTGACCGCGGCCGCGGTGAACACGACGCTGCGCACGAGCATCGCCAGGAAGTCGGGATCGCCTAGGAGGCGCAGGTAGTTGTTGAAGCCGACATAGCGGCCGGGCGCCACGTAGCGCAGATCGAACTGACTGTAGTAGATGCCGAAGAGCGACGGCAGGTAGAGCACGAAAGCGATCAGCAGGATCGCCGGCGCCACGTAGGCAAAAGGCCGCAGTGATGGGCGCATGATGGCGCAGTGTCCGGGAAACGGGGACCGGGCGCGATGCGCTCGATCCCCGTCCGCCGTTCAGTAGCCGTGGCGCTGGTTGAACTTCGCCTCGGCTTCCTTCAACGCCTCGAGCGGCGTCTTGCGCCCGAGCACGACAAGCTGGGTGGCCGTGTTGACGTCCTCGCGGATGCCGCCGATGGCGCAGTTCTTCGGCGACATCCACGCGGTCTTGAATCCGCCCGACGCAGCGGCAAGAAACTGGTTCTTGGGCTCGGCGAAGAACGCGGGCATCGCCGCCACCGTCGAGGCGTAGAGCGGCACCTGCTGCCCGATTTCGACCCACACCTTGTCGGCCTCGGGGCTGGACATGAACTCGGCCCACTTGCCCGCGAGCGCGAGGTTGCGGCTCTTCGCCCAGACGCCGACCGCCCAACCGGTTCCGCTCGCCGCCTGCGGCTTGCCCGGCGTGTCGCTCGGAAACGGAATGAACTTGATGTTGCGCGGATCGATCGATCCCTGCATCTGCGGCATGCGCACGCTCGCCGCACTCATGATCGCGATGCGGCCGGCGGCCATCTGGTCGTAGAGATCCTCGACCGAGTAGTTCACCGCCGCCTCGGGCGTGATCTTCGCGTCCTTCACGTAGGAAGCGATCTTGGTCATCGCGGCCACGCCGACGTCGTTCGCCCACAGCGCCTTGCAGTTCTCGGCGAAGAGGCGGCCATACTTGTCGTAGATGAAGTTGAGCACCGGCGAGGGATCGGCCTTGTCGGCGCCGAACTGCAGCCCGAGCCCCCAGCGCGTCACCTCGCCCTTGTCGTTGCGCTTCGTGAGCTTCTTCGCCGCCTCGATCATGTCGTCCCAGGTGCGGATGCTCGCCGGGTCGATCCCGCCTTCGCGCAGGAAATCCTCGCGGTACATGATGCCCAGCAGGTTGCGCGAATGCGCGATCATGTAGTGATTGCCAGGGCCGTAGCCGCCGAAGGCCCAGTAGGTGTCGTTGATCGCGTCGACCTGTTCCTTCGGCCAGTTCTTGATGAACAGGTCGTGCAAATTGGCGAGCGCGCCGAGTTGCACCGCCGCCGGGAACTGGTCCATCACCACCCAGGACACATCGGGCGCGTTGCCGGCGCCATGCGCGGCGAAAAACTTCGGCGTCATCTGATCCCAGACCTGCTGCTCGACCTGGACCTTGGTCCCGGGATTCGCCGCCTCGAAGCGGTCGATCAGGATCTTCAGCGCCTTCTCGCGCGGCGCCTGGCCGCCGGGATTGAGGAAGGTCCACATCCTCAAGGTCGTCTGGCTCCACGCCGATTGCAACGGCGAGGCGGCGAGGCCGAGCGCAAGGCCGAGTGCTGCCAGTGTTCTCCGGTTCATCATCGTCGATTTCCTCCTCTGGTGTTGTTCGTCATAGCTTCTTGCCGGCGATGCGCGCGCGCCAAATTGTGCTTGCCCCAGCGCCGAGCATGCGCGCGCGGCCGTTGAGCAGATGCCGGCGCAAGGCGCCGCGCGCGCGTTCCGGCGCGCGATCGGCGATCGCCTGGATGATCTCGGCGTGCTCGGCCTCGACGATCTCGCGCCGTTCGGCCGGGCTGAGAATGGCTCGATCGCGGGTAACGCCGATCCAGGCGAAGATATGCGCGGTCAATGCCGAGACCGCGTCGACCAGCTTGGGATTGCGCGCGCCGACGGCCAGAGCACGGTGGAACGCCGCGTCCTCCGCCTCGGCATAGACGCCCTCGGAAAGCCGGGCGACCAGCAGCTTCTGCGCGCGCCGCATCGCCGCGACGTCGCTGTTGCTTCGTCGTTGAGCCGCGAGCGTGACGACTTCGCTCTCCAGAGCGATACGGAATTCCTGCCACTCCAAAAGGTCTTCGACCGTGACGATCGGCGACAGGCGGACGAGTTGAATCGGCGTCGGCCGGCGCAGATACGAACCCGAGCCGCGGCGAGAGACGATGCGACCCTCAGCGCGCAGCCGCGCCAGCGCTTCGCGGACGATGCCGCGGGAGACATGCAGCCGCGCGATGAGTTCGTTCTCGGTCGGCAGCCGCTCGCCCTCGCGCACGCGACCGCCATCGATCAGATCGACGATCAACCGATGCGCGCGATCCGCGCCCGTGACGCCCATGTTCATCATCGTGACTTCGATCCCGGAGTTGTCGTAGTAATTCGAGATTACTCTGAGCTATCTGCCGGCGCCAGCGCGCATTGCCCCCGAGGAGACCACGATGTCGATCAAGCGCACGCCGCGGCCGGGAAGCCGCATCTCCAGGGTCGAGGTCCAGGAGTTCACCTATCGCGTCGAAGGACTCGGCGTCGATGCGAGCGGCAACCGCGCCGTCGCCAAGGGCGCCAGCAGCGAACTCCGCGGCTTCGCGCTCGTGATCGAGACCGCCGACGGCCAGCGGGGTGAGTTCGTGCCCGCCCATAGCGGCAAGAGCGGCGTGATCGTCCACCAGGTCCGCGCCCTCGCCGGCCAGATCCTCGGCGAAGATGCCGAGGCGCGCGAGGCGATCTTCAACAAGCTCAAGCGCATCCATCGCCATTTCATGGCCGTCGGCCATTCCGCGCTCGACATCGCGTTGTGGGATCTCGCGGGCAAATCCGTCGGGCGGCCGGTCTGGCGTCTGCTCGGTGGCTATCGCGAGCGGCTGCCGACCTATGCCAGCACGCTCAATGGCGGTCGCGCCGGCATCCTCGACAGCAAGGAGGCCTATGCCGAATTCGCCGAGCAATGCCTGGCGCTCGGCTTTCGCGGCTTCAAGATCCATGGCTGGGGTGACGGCGATGCGCGCGAGGAGGCGGAGAACCTGTTGCATTGCGCCAAGCGCGTCGGCGATCGCATGACGCTGATGTATGACGCGGCGAGCGAGCTCAAGACCTTCGCCGATGCGATCTATGTCGGGCGCGCATGCGACGAGGCGAAGTACTATTGGTACGAGGATCCGTTCATGGACGCCGGCTGGTCGCCGCATGCCGCGCGTCAGCTCAAGGAGCATGTGAAGACGCCGCTACTGATGACCGAGCATGTCCGTGGCCTCGAACCGAAGGTCGCGTGGCTCACCGAGCGCGCCACCGATTTCCTGCGCACCGATCCCGACTACGACATGGGCATCACCGGGGCGATGAAGACGGCGCATCTCGCCGAGGCGTTCGGCATGGATTGCGAGATCCATGCGGCGGGGCCGGCGCAGCGCCATTGCATGGCGGCGATGCGCAACAGCAACTGGTACGAGCTGTCGCTGGTGGCGCCCGGCGTGCGCAATCCGGTGCCGCCGGTCTTCGGCTCGGGCTACAGCGACGATCTCGAAGCCGTCGGCGCCGACGGCTGCTATCCCGTGCCGACGGGCCCCGGCCTCGGCGTCGACTACGACTGGGACTACATCCGCAAGCACCGCATCGCCTTACATGAGTTCAAGGCGGATTGACCGGGTTGGAACTCGGTCCGGCGACTTGCGATCGCGGTTGATCGAGGCAGTTCGATTGCACGCAGACCCGTTGCGTCATTCCTGTCCAACCGGTCGGACCAGCGGCTCAAAGGGTCGGAAGCGCGATCGGCCGCCCGGACTCATAAGCGCGGCTGGCGCGCAGGACGAGGGAGTCGGCATGACGGGGGCCGACGATCTGCATCGCGACGGGTAGGCCCGATGACGTGAAGCCGCAAGGCATGCTCGCGGCGGGCTGTTGAGTCCAGTTGAAGGGATAGAGATAGGGGTTCCAGTCCATCCAGGACCGCATGCCGCTGCCGGCGGGAACGTCCATGCCGACATCGAAGGCGGCGAGCGGCAGGGCCGGCGTCACCAGCAAATCATGGTCGAGATGGAATCGCGCCATGTGGCGCGCGAGCGTGGCGCGCGCCATGCCGGCGACGAACACGTCCTCAGCGCTATAGGCGGGCGCCTCGCGGGCCGCACAGACATAGGCTTGATCCATCAGCGCCACCTTGCTCTCAGGCAGCGCCGCCACGATCGACTGCAGATTGGCGTTCCAGATCACGTCGAAGGCCGCACGCGGCTCGGCGAAACCCGGATCGACCTCGCTCACGATGGCGCCGAGTTCGGCGAGGACGCGCACGGCTTGATCGACGCACGCAACCACCTCGGCTTCGCGCCTCGCGTAGCCGAGCGTGCGGCTATAGGCGATCTTGAGTCCGCGCACGCCGTCCTCGAGCCCAATGCGATAGTCGCGCCCGTCATCGGGCAGGCACTGCCAGTCGCGCCAATCCGGCCGCGCGATCACCGTCATCATGAGTGCGGCGTCGGCGACGCTGCGGACGATCGGGCCGACATGCGAGATGCCTTGCATGCGCCCTGTCGGATAGGTCGGCACGCGCCCGAACGTCGCCTTCAAGCCGTAGACGCCGCAGAATGCCGCGGGAATACGGATCGAGCCTGCACCGTCGGAACCGATGTTGAGCGCGCCCATGCCCAACGCCGCCGCGATCGCGGCTCCGCCGCTGCTGCCGCCGCAGGTCTTGTCGCGATTCCACGGATTGCGGCTGATGCCGGTGAGCGGCGAGTCCGTGACCCCCTTCCAACCCAACTCGCACATCGTCGTCTTGCCGAGGAACACCGCGTCGCTGCTCGCGGCGGCGTCGATCGCAGGCGGCGCCGCGGCGCAGTCGCCCAATGTGCTGCGCGTGGCGCCGGCTCAGGATCTGCGCATCCTCGATCCGACCTGGGCGACGGCCGATGCGACGCAAGGCCACGCGTACCTCATCTACGACATGCTCTTCGCGCTCGACGCCGAGGGCCAGCCGAAACCACAGATGATCGAGAGTTTCACGATCAGTCCGGACCGCCTGGTCTACGATTTCACGCTGCGCCCAGGCCTGCGCTTCCACGACGGCCAGCCTGTGACGACGCGCGACGTCATCGCCTCGCTCAAACGCTGGTCGATCCGTGCGCCCGATGGCCGGCTGCTGATGGCCCGCCTCGAGTCGTTGGAAGCCCGCGACGACCGCAGCTTCACGATCCGGCTCAAGCTGCCCTTCAGCATGATGCTGCACAGCCTCGGCAACCCGGTCGCAACGATCCCGATCATCCTGCGCGAATCCGACGCCTCGATCGCGCCGCAAGACCAGATTCGCAACAGCGTCGGCTCCGGCCCGTTCGTGTTCCAGCCCGAGAAGTGGATGCAGGGTTCGCGCTGGTCCTATCGTCGCAACGACGCCTACGTGCCACGCGCCGAGCCACCCAGCGGAATGGCTGGTGGCAAGGTGCCTCGCGTCGCGGAGATCGATTTCATCTACCTGCCGGATCCGACGACGGCGGCGAACGCGCTCGCGCGCGGCGAGATCGATGTACTGCAGCAGGTCCCCTATGACCTGATCCCGGTGCTGGAGCGGCGCAGCGAGATCACACTCAAGGTGATCGATCCCGGCGGGTTCCAGGTGCTGTTCCGTCCGAACAGCCTGTGGCCGCCTTTCAACAACGTGAAGTCGCGCCAAGCGCTGATGGCGCTGGTCGATCCGCGCGAAATGCTGACCGCGATGGTCGGCGACTTCCGCTACGCGCGCGAATGCCTCTCGGCCTTCATGTGCATGCCCGGCAATCCCGAGCCGCTCGACGTCAAGATCCCCGACATCGCGCGCGCGAAGCGTCTCATGGGCGAAGCGGGCTATGCCGGCGAGAAGGTCATCATCCTGTCGCCGACCGATTTGCCCGAGTTGCATCGCGTGGCGACCGTGCTCGCCGAGCGACTGCGCGAGATCGGCGTGAGTGCCGAGCAGCAGGACATGGATTTCGGCACGCTCGCGACGCTGCGCACGAACATGGACGATCCCGCGAAGAGCCGGTCGGGCTGGTCGATCTTCCCAACCTGGCGTGCCGGCCTGACGGCGCAGAACCCGATCATCAACAGTGGCATCTCGACCTCCTGCGATCGCAAGAACTGGTTCGGCTGGCCATGCGACGAGGAGATTGAGCGGCTGCGCACCGCCTGGCTCGACGCGCGCAGCCCGCAGGAGGCACAGGCGATCATGCGCGACATCAATGCGCGCTTCGCCGAGGTCGTGCCCTACGCGACCGTCGGCCAGTTCTTTCGCCCTATCGCCTATCGGCAGGAGGTCAAGGGCATCCTCGACGCGCCGGTGCTGCTGCTGTGGAACGTGGAGAAGACGCGATAGCTGCGTGAATGCGGCTCGCCGGGCCGGTGAAGTCGGCGGCGGGCAAAGCCGACGGAACCGGCGCTAGTCTTTCACTGCGCCGGCGGTGATCGCGCTGACGAGATGCCGCTCGAGCAGCGCGTAGAGCACCATCACGGGCGCGGCCGCGATCACGGCGCCGGCCATCAACTCGTTCCACTGCACGCGGTACTCCCCGACCATGTTTGCGACGCCGACGGAGAGTACGTACATCTGCGGATCCGTGGTCAGCACCAGCGCCCAGACATAGGAATTCCAGGAGATCAGGAACGTGAACAGCGCGACGGCCACCAGACCCGGGAGCGCCAGCGGGAGCACGACGCGGAAAAAGGCGACGAGACGCGTGGCGCCGTCGACGATCGCCGCCTCGTCGATTTCGCGCGGAATGGAGCGGAAGAAACCAATCAGCATCCACACCGAGAACGGCAGCGCGAACGAGGAATAGGCGATGATCAGTGCGGCATAGGTGTTGAGCAGGCCGAGCTCCGACATCAGCCGGAAATACGGAATGATCAGCAGCGTCTCGGGCAGCATCTTCGTGAAGAGGAGAAAGATGATCAGGACCGAGGCGCCGCGGAAATGGAAGCGCGTGAAGCCGTAAGCGGCCAGCGCAGCAAGCGCAACCGACAGCAGCGTCGACCCCACGGAGACGATCAGGCTGTTGAGAAAATAGCGTGCGAAGGGCCGCAGCGTCAGCAGCGTCTCGTAAGCCGCGAAGCTCCAGTTCCGCGACACGAAGCTCGGCGGCGAGAGGAAGATCTCGCTGGCCGGCTTCAGCGACGTATTGAGCATCCAATAGAACGGGAAGATCGTGACGATCGCCGCCGCGAGCACCGCGCCCCAGAGCAGCACGGTCGCGGTGGCGCCGTTCCGGTTCATGTGACGGGATCCGGCCGTGCAATGCGCGTCACCCGCAGATAGACCACGGAGAAACTCAGGACCATCAGCAGCAGGAGCACGCCGATCGCCGCGGCCTCACCGAAGCGGTTGGCGCGAAATGCGGTGTTGTAGAGCAGCGCCGGCAGCACTTCGGTCGCGCCGGCGGGACCGCCTGCGGTCATCACCCCGATGATGTCGTAGTGGCGAACGACGTTGATGATGTCGAGCGTCGAGGCGACGATCAGCAGGTAGCGCAGGTTCGGCATCGTCACGTAGCGGAAGCGCTGCCGCGCATTGGCGCCGTCGATGGACGCGGCCTCGTATTGCTCCAGCGGCACCGTCTGCAGACCGGCGAGCATCAGCAGCATGACGAAGGGAACGCCGCGCCATACCTCGACCATCGTCACCGCGGCGAAGGCGGTCCGCGGCTCGCCGAGCCAGGCGACGGGCGCCGCGATCAGCCCCGCTTGTCCGAGCAGATAATTGACGACGCCGAATTGCGGCTCGAGCAACCACAGCCAGATCGTGGCGCCGATCGCCGGCGCGACCATCCACGGCGTCAGGAAGAGGATCCGCAGCGCGGTGCGCGCCATGCGGATCTCGTTCAGCGCCAGGGCGAGACCCAGCCCCAGTAGCACGTGCAGCGCGACGGAGATCGACGTGAACGAGAGCGAGACCTGCAACGCGTGCCAGAACGCATCCTCCTCAAGCACGCGCGCGTAGTTCCGCAGCCCAACGAAACTCGCATTCAAGCCGCGGATGCGATGCAGGCTGGTCCAGAACGCGTGCCCCAGCGGCGCGATGACCACCGCCGCCAGGAAGACCAGCATCGGCGCGATGAAGAGATAGCCGTGCCAGCGTTCGCGCGCGAGGCCATGCCCGGTCCACGGCCTCGCCTTTGCGCCACGAATCATCGCGGCTCCCTGCTCGCCGCGCGGATCAGATGTCCTTCAGTTTCTTCGTCAGCTTGACGTCGAGCTCGCGGAAGATCTCTTCGAGCCGCGCCGGTTCGAGCAGCGCCTTCTGCACGGCATCGACGATGTCGTTGGCGGCGATGTCGGCCCAGGCCGGATGCGGCAGCGGATAGCTCTTCGCGTTCGCGCCGAGCTGGACGAATTGCGCCAACATCGGGTCGGCCTTGATCTCCGGCTCGTTGCCGAGATCGCGGCGCAGCGGCATCCAATTCGCCTTGAGCGCACGCTCGAGCGCCCATTTCTTGTCCATGTCGAACTTGATGAAGCTCCACGCCGCTTCCGGATGCGGGCAGCTCGACGAGATCGAGTGCGCCGACACGGTCGCCAGGGTCGGCGCATTCGGGATCTGCGCCGGCAGCGGGGCCGCGAACATCTTGCCGTCCATCTTGGGATTGTCGCCGACGACCTTGGCGACGGCCCAATAGGCGTTGCGCATCGTCGCGATCTTGCCCTGCGCGAAGAGCACGGTCTGCTCGAGATAATTCGTCGTCGTCGGCGACGGCGACGCGATCTTCTCCTGCGAGAACAGGCCGAGATAGAACTTGATCGCCTCGAGACTCCTGGCGTTCTTGGCGAAGGTCGACTCGGTCATGTCGGCGTTGAACGGCTCGCCGCCATTGCCGTAGATCCAGGTCAGCAGGACACGCGTTGTCGTGTCGGTCTTGCCGCCGAGCACGGCGGTCGCCCAATGGTCGGGGCCCGTGAGCTTCTTCGACCAGGCGAGATATTCGCTCCAATTCTTCGGCGGGCTGCTCGCATCGAGTCCGGCCTTCTCCACCATCTCCCGATTGTAGATCTCCGCGTAGACGCCGCCCCAATTCGGCAAGCCGTAGAGCTTCCCCTTCCAACGCGCGGAAGCGAGCATGTCCTCGCTCCAGGCCGCGCGGAAATCCGCGGGTTCCTTCGCCCAGAGGTCGTCGAGCGGCCGCAGATAGCCGTCGTAGGCCGCGGTCGTCAGATCGACGGAAACGATGCACGGCGCCTGCTTGGCCTGGGCCGCGGCGACGAATTTCGTCCAATGATCGCGGCGGGCGACCAGGATCGGCTGGATCCTGATGTTCGGGTTCGCGGCTTCGAAGGCCGCGATCGTCTGCTTCCAGATCGGCTCGTACTGCGCCTCGGTGAGGTTCGCCGTCTGCCATTGCAGCGTGATCGGCTGCTGCGCCAGGGCAGGCGCGGCGATCGCGACCAGACACAGGGCGCGCGCAAGGGATTTGACGTTGCAAGTCATCGGCGGTTCCTCCGGTCAGTGTTGGCGTTCAGCTCCACAGCGATCCACCGCGTTCGCTGCGCGGTTGCGCCATGAAGGCGTGCTCCCGGATCGCATCGAAATTCGGCTCGAGACCGAAGCCCGGCGTCTGCGGCAGGATGAACTTGCCGTTCTCGAACCGGATCGCAGGCGTCGACGCGAGATCGCGCACGCCGCGCTGCGGTTCCATCTGCTCGAGAACGTAGAAATTCGGTATCGCCGCCGCGAGGTGCATCGCCGCGACATTGCAGATCGGTCCACCCGGATTATGCGGCGCGACCGGCACGTAATAGGTGTCTGCGAAGCTCGCGATCCGGCGCACCTCGGTCAGGCCACCGGCGTGCATGATGTCCGGCTGGATGATCTTGCAGCCGCCGCCTTCGAGCAGCTCGCGATATTCGTAGCGCGACAGCAGCCGCTCGCCGGTCGCGATCGGCGTAGAGATCTGTTGCTGCAGCTGCGCCATCACCTTCGCGTTCTCGAACGGCACCGGCTCCTCGAACCAGCTCGGGCGATAGGGTTGGAACGCGCGATCGAGCATGACCGCGGTGCGCGGCGAGAGCAGTTCGCTGCACTCGATGAAGATGTCGACGTCCGGCCCCGCCCCCTCGCGCGCCGCCGCCATCATCTCGGTGGCACGCCGGATCGCACCCGACTCGTCCGCCTTCAGCGCTTCGAAGGTCAGCGGGCTGAACTTGAAGCCAGTGAAGCCGCGACGCACCGCTTCCTTCGCCGCCGCATGGCCCTGCCTGGGATCCGTGGCGCCGCGCAGCCAGTGGCTCGCATAGACGCGAAGCTCGTTGCGATGCGCGCCGCCAAGCAGGCGATGCACGGGCACGCCAAGCCGCTTGCCCTCCAGATCCCACAGCGCGAGGTCGATCCCCGCCAGCGCGGACATGAAGACGGCGCCGCCGCGCCAGCGCCAGGCATTGTAGAGCCGATGCCAGTGCCGCTCAGGACCCGCCGGGTCCTGGCCCAGGAGATGCGGCGTGTATTCCCGGATGGCGGCTTCCACGGACTCCAGCGCGCCATGGAGCGAGGCCTCGCCCCAGCCGACCAGCCCGTCATCCGTTTCGATCCGGACGAACAGCCAATTGCACCAATCGACCCAGAACTTGAACGTCTCAATCCTGGCGATTTTCACAATGCGCTCCCCACGTCCCCAAGCGATGCCGCTGCCTGCTGGCTGATCTCAGCGTGGTCAAGACGTCTTGATCAGGCTAGCTGAGTTGATGGCGTTCGCAAGCAACGCAACGTTCCACAGCACGCGCAACCGTGATTCTTCGATTGCCATTTCGCCGTCCTATCCTCAGCTTTCCACCCCGCAGCACCCGCCAAGCCGGGGAACGCTTCAGAAGGATCGATCGATGGCCTGGATTGCGCCGACCACCAACCGCCGCAGCGTTCTCGCACTTGGCCTGGGCCTGGCGACGAGTTCGATGTTTCCGGCGCGCGCCCGCGGCGGGCCCGACAGCTTCGCACCGCTCGCCAAGCTGGTGACGCCGGCGGTCCTCAACATCGCGGCGATCCGCGACGTCACGACCACGGGGCACACCGCGACGGCGCCGGGCCGCGGCCAGCTCGAAGAGATGACGCGCCGCTTCGGCCAAGCGCGTCGCCCGCCCGCCGCCAAGCGCGCGACGGCGCTGGGCTCGGGCTTCCTGATCGACGCGGGCGGCGTCGCGGTCACCAACAATCATGTCGTCGAGAGCGCGACCGAGATTCACGCGATCACGAACAACGGTCGCAGCTTGCGCGCGCGGCTGGTCGGTCGCGACGACAAGACGGACCTCGCGGTGCTCAAGCTGGAAGCCAGGGATCCCCTGCCTTTCGTGCGCTGGGGCGATTCCGATCGCATCGATGTCGGCGACTGGGTGCTCGCCGTCGGCAACCCCTTCGGCCTCGGCGGCACGGTGACGGCCGGCATCATCTCCGCGCGCGGCCGCGATCTGCATGCCGGGCCGTACGACGATTTCCTGCAGCTCGATGCGCCGATCAACCAGGGCAATTCCGGCGGGCCCTCGTTCAACATGGACGGCGAGGTCATCGGCGTGAACACGGCGATCTACTCGCCGAGCGGCGGCAGCGTCGGGATCGGTTTCGCGATCCCTTCGAATCTGGCGCGCCTGATCGTCGATGAGCTCACACGCACGGGCCGCATCGAGCGCGGCTGGCTGGGTGTCAGCGTTCAGGACGTGACGCCGGACGTGGCCGCAGGGCTCGGGCTCAAACCGGATTTCGACGGTGTCGTGGTCGCGCAAGTCGCAGCCAACTCACCCGCCGCGCGCGCAGGGCTGCGGCAGGGCGACGTCATCGTCGCGCTCAACGGCCGACGCATCGATCAGGTGCGTGACGTGCCGCGCACCATCGCCGCGCTCAAACCCGAAACCGACATCATTTTGACGCTGCTGCGCGGCGGACGCGAACTCGATATCCGCGCCACCACGGCCCGCGCGCCGCAATAGCGGCGCATCCCGCGCGATCCAACTCAGTCGCGATAAATCGCGACGTCGATGCCGGCCGACGTCGCGTGGCCGCGATACATGCCCTCGGTGTTGAAGGGCAGCACAAAGTTGCCGGCGTGATCGAGCGCGACGAGGCCGGCGCCGGCGGCCCAGCCCTCCAGTTCGCCATGCACCATCTCGTCGCAGGCCTGCGCGAGGCTGCGCCCGCCCCAGCGCATGCGCGCATGGATTTCATGCGCCAGCATCTTGCGGATGAAGAACTCGCCCTTGCCGGTGGCGGAGATCGCGCAGGTCGCGTCGTCGGCCCAGGTGCCCGCGCCGATGATCGGTGAATCGCCGATGCGCCCGAGCGTCTTGCCGGTGTAGCCGCCGGTGGAGGTCGCGGCTGCGAGATGCCCCGCGCTGTCGAGTGCGACGGCGCCGACCGTGCCGTGCTTGTCGGCGTCGGGCGCCGCTTCCAGCGTCCCGGCTTTTGCACGGGATTGGATCTTGGCCAGCGCGTCGCGCCGCCACGCCGTGGAGAAATGCGCGTTCTCGACCATCGCGAAGCCATTCGCCTCGGCCCAGATATCGGCGCCGTCGCCGGCGAGCATCAGGGGATCCGCGCCGCGGCGCAGCAGCTCGGCGACGACTTTCACCGGATTGCGGATGCGCCGCGCCGCCGCCACCGCGCCCGCCAGCCCGCGCGCGCCTTCCATGATCGAGGCGTCGAGTTCATGACCGCCCTGTTCGTGAAAGGCCGCGCCGTGACCCGCATTGAAATTGGGGTCGTCCTCCATCACCACGACGGCCGCCGTCACCGCGTCGAGCGACGTGCCGCCGCCGCGCAGCACCGCCCAGCCCGCGACGAGCGACGCGCGCAGACTGTCGAGAAATCCGGCCTCGCGTGCGGCGCTCATCTCGGCCCGGGTGATGGCGCCGCAGCCGCCATGGATGACGAGGATGGGTGATGGCACGGGACGCTCCTGCATGGTCGACGCTTCTTGGATCTAGATACCCGCCAAGCATCGACGGATCGAGCCGAGCTTCAGCGAATTCGCCAGCTTGCGCTAGGCTACCGGTTAGTTTCGGTGGAGACGCCCTTGCTGGTCACTCGATTCCTCGTGCGAACATTGATCGCCGCGCTGGGCGCGCTCGTCACGGCGATGCCGCCGGCCGATGCGCAGACGCGGGCCGAAGGTGGTGTCACCGTCATCGTCCAAGGCACCGAGTCGCCCGAGCGCATTCGTCACACTGTCGAAGCCCTCACGCGAGCCGGCACGAATGTCGTCGTACGCCTCGCCGATCCTGAAGCGGCTCCGAACAAACCCCTGGCCGCCGGGCCCGACCTGCCATCGCGTGACAGCGAAGGGATCGTGGAGGTTTTCCTGCACGGCCTCGGCATCGGCAATCTCGGGCTTACCCGGGTAGCGTCGGCATTCAGCGATTGGGGCACGAAATGGGCGGCCATGCCGAACATGAGCACGCCTGGCGCCCTCGCTCTGGTTGCGCTCATCCTCAGCATTGCGATCGCCACGGCGGCCGCGGTTCATCGCCTCGCCGATCGGATGATGCCCGGTGCCTCGCCTCGCGCGCCGACAGGCCGCCTGAGCACGCGACTGGGTGTCGCGCTGCGCCGTGGCGCGAAGGATTTTCTGGCCATCCTCGCCGGCGCGATGGTCGCACGCGCGGCGACGCTGATTATTCTGCCCCAGCAGGATTTGGTCCGCTCGCTCGCCGAAGTGTTGACCCAGAGCGTGATCGTTGTAGCGGTCTATGCCCTCGCAGGTCGTTTCCTCCTGGCGCCCGACGGTCATGGATCGCGCGTGCTGCCATTGCCACGCGCGGCGCATCATCTTCAGATGTTCCTGACCTACGCTGTTCTCGGCCAGATCACGATTGCCGGGGTCACCCTCGCCGCATTGGTGGCGAGTGATCGTCTTGCCGTCGCCGGATATTTCTATGTCGCCGGCAACCTCATAGGGCTCTTTAAGATGTGGTGGTTCTGGGAGGGGCGCCGCGACTTTCGCGACCTCGTGCTCGCTGCGAGTCCTGATCCAGCCAAGCCCAGGCAACTGCGCCGCATATTGGCCCTGATTACGCCCTGGTTCCTCATCGTCGCCAACGCGTTGATCTGGGCTGCGGGGCGCATCGCCGCCGCGGCGCCCGACGGTGCGCGTTGGGGCACAGCGGCCGGCGTCACGTCGATCCTGCTGATCCTCATTCCGATCCTCGCCGGTGGCGCAACGGCGTTGGTGCGTGACACCACGATGCCCGATGCCCACAGCGGCGGGCCGCTCGCGCGCGCACTCGCCGCCGTGACCGAGAAGACCCTCGGCGCCTTGATCTGGATCTCGGGTCTCTACGTGCTGGCGCAGCTCTGGGGCGTATTTCTGCTCGCGACAGAAACATCGGCCGCCGTCGCGATCGTCTGGCAATTCGTGGCCATCGTCGCGATCCTGTTTGCGACCTCGATCATCTGGACCTTCCTGCGGGTCCTGTTCGATGCCTATGCGCCGCAACGCGGATCGACGGCGCCGGGCGAGGAAGACGACGGCGAGCCGACGGTGCAAAGCCGATTGCGCACGGTGCTGCCGGTCATTCGCGGCGTCGTGCTCGGCACCGTCGCTGCGCTCGCCGTGCTGATCTGCCTGTCGCGCCTGGGCATCGATATCGGCCCGCTGCTGGCCGGCTTCGGCATCCTCGGCCTCGCGATCTCGTTCGGCTCGCAGGCGCTGGTGCGCGACATCGTCTCCGGCATCTTCTTCATCGCCGAGGATGCGTTTCGCGTAGGCGAATACATCGACACCGGACGCCTCAAGGGCACGGTCGAGAAGATCAGCATCCGCTCCGTCCAGCTGCGCCACCAGAGCGGCCAGATCCACACGGTTCCGTTCGGCCAGCTGCAATCCGTCACCAATGCCAGCCGCGACTGGGCGACGGTGAAGTTCAATCTGCGCCTCGAGCGCGACGCGAACATCGAACTGGCGCGCAAGACGATCAAGAAGATCGGTCAGGCGATGCAGGCTGATCCCGAATTCGCCGCCGAGTTCATCCAGCCGCTGAAGCTGCAGGGCATGGCCGAAGTCACGGACTCGGCGCTGGTGATCCGGCTCAAGTTCACCGCCAAGCCCACGCGCACGAGCTGGCTGCAACGCGAGGCGCTGAAGCGCGTCTATGCCGGCCTCACCGCGGCGGGCGTCAGCTTCGCGTCCAACGCCGTGACCGTCCGCTCGCATGATGACCGTGCCGCGGAGGCGGCGGGTGCCACGAGCATCACAGCGGCGCCGGCAGCTACGTGAGGAAGAGATCGAGCTCGGGAAAGCTGCGCCCGAGCACCGGCGCCGGATCGATGCCCCACCAGCGTTTGAGCATCGTCGCGTAGAGCGATTGGAAATCGACGCCGTGGCGCAGATTGCCGCCGCCATCGAGCTGATCGAGACGCGGCGCCACGCCCTTGAAGCCGCCGCGCACCGCGCCGCCGAGGACGAAATGCGGCGCCGCCGTGCCATGGTCGGTGCCTTGTGCGGAATTCTCGGCCGGCCGGCGACCGAACTCGGCATAGGTCATGACCGTCACGCGGCCCCAGGCATTGCGCTCGATCATCGCCTGCCGGAAGGCGGCGAGCGCCGCGCCGAGCTCGCCGATCAGCCGGTCATGCGGATTGCGCTGATAGGTGTGCGTATCGAAACTGCCATGGCTGAGCTTGATCGCCGGCACGTCGACATTCGCCGCGATCAGCCGCGCGGCATTGGCGAGCTGACCGCCGATCCCGGTGCGTGGAAACACGGTCTGAAGGGGAACGCGCATCTGCTGCAGCCGGTCGTAGATGCCGTCGCCAGCGGCGCGCAAACTGGCTTGCGTCGTCACGACATGCTGAAGCGCCGCAGTGGGTGTCGCCATCGCGCCCGGCTTGGCGACGCGCCGCGCCTGACTGGCGAACCCGCTCGCGTCCTGCATCATCGCGACACGCGCCTTGGCGCCATAGAGCGGCCCAACCACGGGCCTGCCGAGCACCACGCCCTCGGCGACACGCCCCGCCAGCGGCTGACGTGGCGCCAGCGCACGCGCCACCCAGCCATCCGCGACCGTCGCATCGCTGGCCGAGGCGGTATCCCAGATCTCGATCGAACGGAAATGCGAAAGGTTGGGCTTATCGTAGCCGACGCTTTGCACGATCGCGCATTCGCCGGCGTCCCAGCTCGGCTTGAGCGGCGCCAGGCCGGGATGCAGCGCGGTCGTCGCGTCGAGCTGGACGACCTCCTCGCGCGCCAAGCCGATCTTCGGCCGCAGCTTCGCATAGAGCGGATCGGCATACGGGATGATCGTGTTGAGCCCGTCATTGCCGCCATTGAGTTCGATCAGCACGAGCACGTTGCCGAGCCCGGCGCCCGGCGGCGAGCGCGTCGTCGTCACGCAGCCCGTGGACAAGGCCGACCCGAAGGCCAGCGCGCCCGAACGCAGCAGGAACCAACGTCGTGACATCATCGCGCCGCTCCTCACTTCACCTGATAGGACGGATCCAGGAGCAGCGCCTCGACCAGCTGACGTCCCCTGAGCTCGCCGATCGCCGCGACCAGCGGTGGCGACGCGAGCAGCAGACGCGACATGTCGCCGGCAAATCCGCGATCGGCGGGGATGCCGCTCGTCAATCGCGCGAGCGCCTCGCGCCGCACGAGCAGACTCTCCGTCGAGATCCACGCCGTGCCACCCGGCCAGCCCCGCACGTTCGGCGGATTGAACAGATCCTGGCGCATTCGCTTGCCGTACTCGACCAGCAGCTTCGTGTCGGCGAATTCCGGCGCGACCTGGCGGATCGCGCCGACCATCAGCTCGACCGGTGACTTCACGAGCGTGGCGCGGCTGCGTGGCGCCCAGAATTCCACGCTCGTCAGCATGGCCCGCATCAGCCTGGCGATCGAATAGTCGCTGGATCTGAAGACCGTCGCGAGACGCTCGAGTTCGCGCGGCTCCGGCGCATCGGAAACCAATTCGAGCCAGAGCTTGCGCGTGACGAAGCGCGCGACCTGCGGCTTCTCCAGGATCGCGTCGATCACGTCGTCACCCGTGAGCGGACCGCTGCGGCCGAGGAAGCTCTTCTCGCCGTCATCGATCTCGCGCACGTTGAATCTGAACACGCCCGCACGCTCGTCATTGTGCCAGCCGGCAAAAGCGCGCGCGGCGGCCTTGATGTCCGCCTCCGTGTAATGCCCCTCGCCCAGGGTGAAGAGCTCGAGCAGCTCGCGCGCGAAATTCTCGTTCGGCCCCGCCTTGCGATTATTGAGCGAGTCCAGGTACCGGACCATCGCCGGGTCGCGCGCGACGGCATGGAGGAGCGCGCGGAACGATCCCAGCGCATGCGCGCGCAGCAAGGCGTTCTGCGCGAAGAGGTAGTTGGGCGCGCGCACCTTGTCCATCGCGGACGTGAAATGGCCGTGCCAGAACAGGACGAGGCGTTCGGTGAAGGGCGATGGCGTCGCAATCAACTCCTGCCACCACCATGCCTTCAGCTCGGCGGCCTCGGCGTCGCGCGCGCGGTTGAAGATCGATTTCTGTTCCTCGTCCTTGGACCGCCATTGGGCTGGCCAGTCCGGATGCGCATTCGCCGTGAAGCCGGGCGGCGGCGTGACCGCCTCGCGACCCATGTCGTGGAGGAGCCGGCTCACGGCCTGCTCGCGCGACATCGGCTGCAGGCGCTGAACCTCGCTCGACGTGGCGCCGAACCCCGTGCGCAGCAGGAGATGGCGCGCCTCGTCGGGATCGAGCGCCCGCGCCTGGCCGCAAGCCAGCGTCAGCAGCGCGCAGACGACGAACCGGATCATGCCGGGTACGATGCGCATGGGACCTGCCACGAGTTGCCTTGGACGAGTACGGGATTGCGGCCTAATTATTCGCTAAGTGTCTGTCCGGGAACATATTGCATTGGGTGAATCATTTGTGATTCAAGAGCGGTGATCTGATTCGAGGAGGGTCACCGATGTGGACGGCACAGAATCGCGGACGTTACGACCGCAGC
>Ga0163144_10003051_pt1 | contig 38274 bp, 29 predicted proteins | sample OliLak19BULKMAT1_FD_123175 | JGI IMG/M metagenome (GOLD analysis project Ga0163144, IMG submission 123175) | Freshwater microbial mat bacterial communities from Lake Vanda, McMurdo Dry Valleys, Antarctica - Oligotrophic Lake LV.19.BULKMAT1 | ecosystem: Environmental > Aquatic > Freshwater >...
CCCTCTTCCCCGGCACACCCCCTGGCTCGCGCACACTTGAGCACAACTGCTCGCGCACCGCGATTGTCGACCGCATCATCCGCCTCATCCGCGCCCACCATCCCTCGATCATCCCTGACCTGCTCGAGGGCGAGCCGCTGGACCACGAGAGTTTAAAGGCCCGCACCGTCAGCATCGCCTATGCCAAGGGCGACCTGCTCACGCGCGACGTGGTTGACGACGCCGCACACTTTATTGGCATCTGCATCGCCGGCCTCTCCTCCGCGCTCTCCTTCCAACGCGTCGTGCTCGGCGGCGGCCTGACCGAGGCGATGGGCGACACCCTCGTCCACCTCGTCCGCGCCAGCTTCAATGACCACGTCTACCCGCACGTCAACCGCAAGTGCGAGATCGTCAAAACCAAGCTCGAAGCCGACGCCGGGGTCTACGGCGGGGCCCTCTTTGCCCGCGACCGCCTCAATGACCGTACCTCCGACCGCCCCTCCGACCGCACTACCGACCGCCCCGCGCCGTCGCCCGCGGTCACCCGCGCCGCGAAGTGAACCGGCCCGCACCCCCCCACGCGGCCATCTATCCTCCGCGCATGCTCAGCCACGCTGACTTACTCGCGCTAACCGCCCGCCTCGCCCACCTCCGCGCTACCACCACCGTCATTAAGTTCGGCGGCTCGATCCAGGACGACCCTACCCAAATCGCCCTCGTCGCCGCCCAGATCGCCGCCCTCGCGCACGCCGGACTCCGCCCCGTCATCGTCCACGGCGGTGGCAAGGCGATCTCCGCCGCACTCGCCGCCGCCGGGATCCACAGTCGCTTTGTCATGGGCCAGCGTTACACAGACGACGCCTCGATGGCCGTCGTCGAGCGCGTGCTCTGCCACGACACCAACGCCGCGATCGTCACCGCCATTAACACCGCACTCGCCGCCCCACTGATCGCCCCCGTCACCGACACACTGCGCGACACACTCGGCGCCGCCTTCCCCTCAGCCGCGCACGCCATCCGCGCGCCTCGCGCCCACGGGCTCACCTCACTCACCACTGGCGTGCTGCACGCTCACCGCGCCGGCGTCACCGACAAAGAAGGCCACCCCGTTGACCTCGGCCTCGTTGGTCGCGTCGCCCGCGTTGATGCCCACATCATCGCCGCCCTATGTGATGCAGGCACCATCCCCGTCATCGCCCCCGTCGCCCTCGACACAGACCCCGCCCGCACCGGCGGCCGCCTCAACGTCAACGCCGACCTCGCCGCCGGCGAGATCGCCCGCGCCCTCCGCCCGCACGCCTTCATCCTCGTCTCCGATACCCCCGGCGTCCGCACCAATCCCGAAGACAAGGCCTCCTACGCCGCCACCCTCACCCGCGCGCAGGTCCGCCAGCTCGAAGCCAAAGGCATCATCGACGGCGGGATGCTCCCGAAGCTCGAAGCCTGCCTCGCCGCACTCGACGCCGGCGTCCAGCACGTCGCCATCACCGACGGCCGCCAGCCCGGCGCTCTGCTCGCCGCCACACTCACCAGCACGTTCTCGGGCACGATCATCACAAGCTGAGAACCACTGATCGCTCGTGTGTCGGTCGACAGCGCATCACCGCCGAAAGCCGTTGGTCACGGTGCCGTCGAGCCACAGCACGTTCGCACCTCTCTCGCCCGCGTGTCGAGGCAGATCGTCCACGAAGAGAGGCTCGTCGGGCCGGTCGGCCACCAGTTTTCCCAGGCGTGCGGGGCGGTCTTCCGCGGGATACATCACCAGCAGATACGCCAGGTCCAGCGTCTTATAATAGTACGAGACACCAAAGAACGCCGCGGCGCGCGGGACATCAGTGCCAACACCCGACCTCCGATCCGACGGACAGACCCAGGGCTGGGCCCGCGAAACAAGTGATGGTGGCGCGACCCCCACAAAGCTCGCCAGTGCATCGAATGGCGCGGCTTGACCAAACCGCAGGTCCGCCGGCCCAAGCGCCATGGGCATGGCCCCTTTGTAACGCTCTCGATAAGCGAGCACGCCAACATGGACCTGCCGCAGCGACGACATGCACACCGCCGACCGCGCGACGCCCCGGGCCGAACTCATCACCGGCAGGCTTACCGCGACCAGCACGGCCATCACGCCCAAAGCAACAAGCAGCTCAACAAGCGTCACGCCGTGACGCAACTCCTGGCAGCGTACGCACCCAGCCCCTGAGCTGTGCTGGGCTTGTCGCCACTGGCGGACGCCGTTACCTGCTCTCGGGTTTGGGCAAATGATGGACAATGGGTGCCTCACGCTTCCTGACACTATACCACTGCACACGAAACTGCGACCACTGCGCAAGCTTGAGCTTCGCCCAATACGCTACTCGCGCATCGGCGTCACCCATCAGCTTCGCCGCCTGAGCGTAGAACAACGGTTCATCTAGCAGCCCCGCTTCCCACAAAGAAAGCACCGCCGCCTCGCGCGCCGACGGGTCGGTTGCAGATAGTTCTTGCATAAACACCTGTCGAATCAGCGCGACAAGCTCCGGACCGGGTGACTCATTGAGCAGCACATCCCCAAGGATTGACAATACAGCTTTATTAAGGCTCGAGCGGAGCATGCGGGCCCAACGTTCGCGCAGCGCTTCGTCCCACCGCGACCAGTCCAAGCAAAGCTCGGGGGACAACGGTTCATTCAATATCCCCCGCAGGTTCGTGACCTCTTCAGGCCCAAGCACCCGACGGCCAGCGAGCTGCGCCATGCGAACTTCCAGCTCCCCATTGCCATGCGGCCGCCCAGCTTCGAGCCGAGCCGCAGCTCTTACACCCGTTCTCTCCGCGAAGGCTACCCGGGGCCCGTGAGGAAGCTCACTACTGCGCGAACTCTGCCATGGCACATAGACCCCTCGCCACGCCATCGCCAGCACTAGCGTAAGAGCACCCAGCACCAGAATCCACACGCTTCCCTTACGCATATCCCGCCGCCTTACGATCATGTATTGCCATAATCACGATCACAACCTACGATGCCTGTACCACCCGTTCATCAGCTTGCACTAATGCAGATGTGTCTCATCGATGACGATGATGTCATGGGCACGGCAGAACCCACGGGTTTGAGGCACAATAAGCGTAGCAGTCCTCCAAATCCTCGGAGCGGAACGACATATTCCACTTGCCCGCTAGACAGCAGGCCCTGCAGTCGCGCAGAGTGCCTACGCACGGCTTACTGAAAGGGCTGCAGTTGGCCCGCCCGTACCTATACCCGGGCGCGTTCTGCGGCTCACTCTTTGTGACGGCGACCGCCGTCATCATCATCCCAACGCCAGGAATAAAGCAACCAAACGAGACGAGGTTCTTCATATCCGTGCTCCATGCGGTATCCACCCGTGCTCTAACTCTACCCCCCTTTCCCCGCCCCCGCCTCCCAAACACAATCCGGAGAAGCGCGGTCCGTTTGCATACCCGTAGCGATCCGCGTGGCTCTTCCCCGCGCGAAAGAAGAGGACCGCCACGAAACAGCCCCCGGTCGCTGCTCCAGCAGCCGGGGGCTAGGGGATGATTACTTCAGTCAACCGCGGACCCGCTCACCGGCCCTCAGCCAAGGCCGCGCAGCGTCCGTGACAGCCGGTCCGCCACGACCGCAACCTTTTCGTCAAGGTCGTACGTGCCCGAGTCGATCTGCGCTTTGATCCGCGCGACCTTCTCGCTCACGCCCGCGCCAGAGGTTTGGCTCGCCGCGAGCGCCGCCGCCGAAACCTCAACTTGATCAACGCGGTCACTTGCCGCGCGAGCGGACACACCCTCACCCGCGGCACTCGCCTGCGGGCTGCGCGGGCCGATTCGGCCAATCACCCCGCCACGCTCGGTAAGGCCTGTCGAGGACACACTTGAAAGACTGGACATGGAACACGCTCCGTGCGAAGCCGTCGATGCGACGCGGGCAATCCACTTGCAGCCATGGCAACGCCAAGGCTGCCGGCCATCCTGGCCCTAGCCCCCGCAGAGATCCATCTCTGGCCATTGATCCGTTCGGGGTCGGCCGCTTCTTCAACCGGCCCCGCCTGAGCTTCCGCCCACTGTCTATCGACCCAGACCGCAGTTTTCCTCCAACACCACGCGCATCCAGCTCAAGTTCTTAAACTACTGTAAAATCTAGACTTAGCCCACCGATCACCTACTTTTAGGCGGTTGTTTTTGAGACTGTTCCCACAGATTGTCCACCTTTGCGCTCGCCACCTTTGCGCCCTCGCGCAAATCGATCACTCTCTACCTCCCGAACAGGTGTGCCGAATATTCGCCCAATCGGGCATGATCCTGTCGTCGCACGCCGTGATTGTGCCAAACTTCGCTCGCGTTCGCGCTCGTGCACCCAGCCGCCCACGGGACGCGAACGATCCATCATGCTCCACCTCTTTACCCGCGCGCGATCATCAGCCCTGCCCCTCGCGCTCGCCGCCGCGCTGCTGCCGGCCAGCCTCGCCCTCGCGCAAGGTGACGAGCTGCCCGGCCTGCGCCGCCCGCGCCCAGCGCCCACCACGCCCGCATTGCCAGCGGGCGACCCCGCGTCCGCCCCCACGTCCGACCCCGCGCCATCTTCAGCGCAGCCCGCGGCCGCGACCTCGCGCCTGGGCAACAACTGGACGATCGTGCTGGCCACCTTCCGCGGGCCAGAGCGCCTCGCGCAGGCCGCCGCGGCTCTCGACGCCGCCAAGGCCGCAGGGCTTACCGACGTGACCATCGACCCGCGCGGCGAGGCCGTCATCCTCTGCGCTGGCCGCTACCCAGACCCTTCCGCCGACGCGGCCCTGGCGCGCATGAAGCAGATCGGAGAGCTCCGCGTCGCCGGTGCACGCCCCTACCTCGGCGCGTTCCTCGCGCCGCCCGGCGGGCTGACCCGCGCCGGCGCTCGCCCACAATACAACCTTGGCAACGCGCGTGACGCGCGCCCCAGCCAAGCTCAAAGCTCAAAGCCCGCGCCGCGCTACACGCTCCAGGTCGCCGTCTACGGGCGCGAAGAGCTCGCCCGCGACCCCACCGAGGCTGAGCTCGCCGAGAGCCGCGTCGCCGCCGAAGAGGGCGTGCTGCGGCTGCGCCAACAGGGCGAAGAAGCCTTCTACTACCACGGCCCGCGCCGCAGCATGGTCACCATCGGGCTCTTTGGTGAGGATGACCTCGCCCGCGCCAGTTCGCCGGGGCTGAGCGGCCAGGCCGGCGCAGCACGCGATGAGAACCCTGCCCTCTCGGCCCTGCGCAAGCGCTTCCCCAACAACCTGTACAACGGCGCCGGCGTTCGTGAGAAGCCCCGCCAAGGCCCCGCGCGCCTGCAATCTAGCGTGCTTGTGCTGGTGCCGGAGAAATAGCCCGCGCCGGCGCTCCGGCCGCCGCCGCCCCGCCTTACTTCAGCAGCTCGGTCATTGGCCGCAGGCTCGCCATGTAGCGCGTGTGCACGTCAAGGTAGTGCTTGCGATAGATCGCGTCGACCTGCTCGGGGCTGGGAAACTTGTCGCTAAAGCCCGGGCTTGCGGGGTCAAGCGCCAGCTTGCTGGCCTTGATCAGATGCGCGATGAGTGTGCGTGGGTCCTCGATGCCGATGGCCACGCGGACGGTCGTGGGCTGGATGCCCGCGTCGCGCAGCGCCTGGTCGCTCATCTCGCTGTGGCTGGTAATCGCCGGGCACAGCACCACCGTGTTGGTCTGCCCCAGGCTGACTTGGTGCCCAAAGACCGGGTCCAGGCAGTCAAAGAACCGCTTGAAGATCCCGCGGTCAAACCCGCCCTGCCCACCCTTGCCCTCAAAGTCGATGGTAAACAGCGGCGCCGGCAGCCCCATGTGCAGCACCTTCTCACGCACCGCGCCGTTGAAGTGCCCGGGCACCGCGTTGCAGTTGACGTTCATGTGCGGGTGCATTCCCAGCACCTCGGCCATCGTCAGCGTGTTGATGGTCTTGGTCAGCACCCGCGTCTCGAGCGTGTGCAGGCCATTGAGCACCTCGTACGCCTTGTCCGCATCCAGGAACGCGCCCTTGATGTAGTACACGTTCCAAAACAGCGTCTCGTGCCCGTGCCAGTCGCGCGCGCTCCCGTCCACGTCTTTGCCACGCACCACATCGTGCTTGCCCATGAACATCCGCTCGTTGCGCGCAATCACGCATCCCGCCGTCGTCCCGCCCGTGCCCGAGATGTCCTTGGTGTAGCTGTGGATCACAAAGTCGGGCCGCTCCATGTGCTCGGCCCGGCGCAGCGGGCGGTGCAAGAACGGCGTGCCCACCGTGCTGTCCAAAATCACCGTCAGCTTCTGCTCGTGCGACGCCTTGCACATCGCCGGCACATCGAGGCAGTACCCGTGCGGGTTGCACGGGCTCTCAAGGTACACATAGATGTGACGCCCCGCCGCCAGACGACCCGCGTGCTTGACCTTCGCCGCCTCCAGCGCCTTGCGGAAGTCTGCCTCGGTATACCCGTCGAAGAACTCTACCGCCACGTCCAGGTTCCCCGGCTTGGCGAACCAGTCGTGCATCAGCTGGTACGTCCCGCCGTACACGTTCCGCGACGTCAAGATGATGTCCTGATAGCCCACCAGGTGGCTCAGCGTCGCGTCGACCGCGGCCATTCCGCTGTTGAAGTTCCACGCGAAGTAGTCCGCCGCCTCGGGCCCGCACTCCACGTCAACGATGTGGTTCGCGAGGCTGACCGCCGTGGGGTTCAGCAGGCGCGAGTAGATCTCGAGCATCAGCTCCTTGCCCTGGAACGCGTCGTCAACCCACTCGCTGCACGCGTAGATGTACGTCGCGGTCCGCGTGATCACCGGCTTGGCGCTGAACAACGCCGTGACGTTGTCGAAGATCGGGTAAGGCCCGCGCGCCAGCCGCCCCGTCTGGCTGTCCACCAGCGACTGGTACGTACGGCGGAACGGGTGCATCAAGGTGTCCATCACCTTGGCCATCTGGAAGCACAGGAACTTCTGGGCCGCGAACCGCGCCGCCCGGTCCTCGCGCGGCAGGCGCGCCAGCTCGTGCGTCAGCGTCTCCCACAGCAGCTTGGTGTCGCTGTGCGTCCCGTAGACCCCGCGCGCCACACTGGCCAGGTGCTTGCCAAAGTCGCTCGCGCCGTCAACGCCAAAGTGCGCAAGCTGCTCAGCGACCAGCCCGTCGATGTCCTTGGCGGCGGTGGTCTTGCGGCGCGGGCTGATCTCACGCGCACGCTCGAACGCCGTCATCGCGCTGTGCGCCTTGGCCACCGGCGCGGCCCCGTTGTTGGCGTGCCCGTGGTTGAGACCAGTCGTGCTGCCCTGCGTCGTTGTCATCTGCCTGCTCCAAAGGTTCAACCGCCCAAACACATCCAGACGCTTACCCGCGCGCCGGCGAGAATCAGATCATGCCAGCAAGATCGGATCATAGAGCCCGCGCGCTTCACGCCCCTAGGTACCTTCCAGCCCGACGACCGACGCTGTCATCGGCAGGTTTACGTGAAAGTCCTTACACCATCGATCTAGCACGAATCCTGTAGGAATAAGCCCCGATATCGACCGAAAGCACCGCGATTCGGTCGGCTTTGCGACCACCACCAAACGGGGTCAAGCAGAAGCTGACGGCCCGGTCATCCACCGGTTTTCCCCACGATCGGCGCGACGTGCCGCCGCCGCGCAATGCGGCCGGATCGCTCGCCCGCCGTCCCGCCCGTTGAGCACGCGCCTGGCCTGTCGCCTCGTTGCGCACACCATGAAAACAGCCTGTGGACAAGCGCGCGAGAGGTGTCGGCCGGGGGCACCTTGGCGCGGGGCGCAACCAACAGCCCCGCCGTCCCGACAGGTGGCCCAGTCAGGTTGTCCACCGTTCTTTCCACCTGTGGGCTTAGCGCGCTTGAGCGAGTTCTGCACGCACGCCAAGCCCAATCGGGGCCCCGCCGACCAGAGATACTCACAGACCGACACCCCTCTGTACTACCAGCATCAGATCTATCTCTTCTGATACTAGAAGAAGAGACCGCTTGTCCCACCCCTGACCCGCCCGCAACCCATCGCCAATGTGGGCAAGGGTTTTCACGGTGATCGCACCCGCTGGCAAGCGCGGCACCAGACGGTCATCCGTCCGCCGATTCGGGCCGAGGCCAACGCCCTGCCGCAGACCACGCACGGCTCGCCTGCCCGCCCGTAGACCGTGTGCTCAAGGGCGAAGCGGCCCGCCTGGCCCTGGGCGTTGACGTAGTCGCGCAGCGTTGAGCCGCCGGCATCCACGGCCCGCGCCAGCACCTGACTGATCGCCGTGGCCAGCGCCAGCCAGTGCCGCTCACGCAGTGCCGTGCACAGCACGCCCGGCGGCACACGCGCGATGAAGCACGCCTCGTCGGCGTAAATGTTTCCGACGCCCGCGAGCAGCCTCTGGTCGAGCAGCGCGGCCTTGAGACTTCGGCGCGAGCCGCCGGCGCGCACCATCAAGTGCTCGGCCAGCGCAGGCGCGGGCGTCTCGAGCGCATCGGGCCCCAGGCCCTGCCAGCACGCGGGCTCGGGCTCGCTGGCCCGCGGCGTCAGCAGCACGCCCCCAAAGCGGCGCGGGTCGCGGAACGAGAGCTCGGCGCGCGCACCGTGCTGCGCCGGCCCGAGCACGAGCGACCAGACCACGTGCGTGTGCGCGGAGTACGCAGGCTTGGTGGTGTTGGGCGCAGCGTTGGGCGCAGCGTTAGGCACTGTGTTGAACTCTGTGTCGGGCCCAGTGTTGGTGATCGTGAGCTGCCCAGTCATGCCCAGGTGCACGGCGAGCCCGTCGCCGTTGCTGGCCACCAGCAGCAGCACCTTGCCTCTTCGACGCAGCTGAGTGAAGTTCTGGCCCGCCAGCAGTGCGCGGCTCAGGTCATCGCCAGCGAGCGTCACGCCGCGAGTGCGCGCTGAGCCGTCGGCGCGGGTCCCGGCGCGGGTGAGCTTGGCGTGCCCGAGGACATCTGGCCTCAGGACCCTGGCACCCAGCACCGTTGCGCCGAGCATCGGCGCCAGCGAACGACGGACAGACTCAACCTCCGGAAGCTCAGGCATCAGCGCGATTGTTCACGCACGCCGGGCGCGGGGCACGTGCACGCAAGCACAGACACCCACGGGCCGCCTTACTTCATACCCGCCAGTTTGCGGACGGTGAAGTCGAAGCTCTTGGTCATGCCCGCGTGCACGCCGTAGACCACCGCGGCGTACACAGCGGCGGCGACTACAGCGCCGCAGGCCAGGGCCAGGCGTGCGGCGTCAAGGCCCGCGCGGGTGATGGTCCCGTCCATCGCGGTCTCAGGTGCGGTGATCGCGTACGCGCTGGCCAGCGGGCTTAGTGCGCCCACGCCGGGGCCGATTAGCGGCAGGTCGCTGGCGCTCTGCCAGGCGCACAGGCCGACCACGCCGGCGATGGCACCGACGATCGCGACGGTGAAGGTCACGGCCGTGAGCGTGCCCTTTGATCGCAGCGACCACTGCATCCCGATGACCACGCACATGGCGACAAACGGGATCGCCGACAGCGCCAGGATCAGCGCGCCCTCGGGCAGGATCGCGGGCACGGTGATGGTCGCCGGCGTGCCGCCCGCGTTGCCCACGATGACCGCCTGCGTGACCTGGACCTCTACCCCACCGGTGCGGCCAAAGCCCCCGACGAGCACGTAGAGCCCGGCGATGGCGGCCGAGCCGATCGGGACTGCCAGCAGCGGCAGCAACCACGCGACGATCCCCTTGAGCTTGCCCGAGAGGTACTGCGAGGGCGTGATTGGGGTGGTAAGCAGCAGATCAAGCGTGCCGTCTTCGCGCTCGCGGGCGACGCTGGTGGCGGACATGTTGATGGCGACAAGCGTGATGACGACCAGCTCGCCGATGATCGTGGCGAGCAGCACGCTGCGGAAGATGCCGGTGTTCCAGGTGCCCGCGTGGTAGAGGCCCACGACCACCACCGCCCAGGCCAGGCCCAGGGCGATGAACCCGTAGCGGATCACGATGCGCAGTGGTGTGGCGTTGCGTCCGGCGGCCTCGCGCCAGGCGATGGGGTTGCGCCAAACCTCACGCGGCCCGCGGTGAACTTCGCTCTGCCCCTCGCGCCGGTTCTGGAGGTCTTGTTCACCCTCGCCGTTTGTCGCGCTGCGCCCGCGCCGGCTTGAGCCGTCACGCCCGAGCAGCCCGCCGGTGCCAGCGATGCCGCCGACGCGCACAGTCACGGCGCTGACACCCATCAGCACGCACGACAGCATCGATGAGATTGCGCACCAGGTGGTGACGGGGTGTTCTAGGAACCAGCGCGAGAGCCCCGTGTAGACGCCCGGCGTGGCGCGCGGGTAGCCCGTGGGGTCTAGCAGCGCCATCAGTGCCAGGAACGGGTTCAGCCCGGTCATGAAGGTCACGCCGCCGGCGCCGAAGACGCGGTCAATGGCGATGGTGACGGCCAGATAGCTGACGACCGCGACGTAGAACGTGAAGACCGCGCGCTTGCCGACCAGGCGTGAGACCGACAGCGCGATGGCGATAGCGCCCACCAGCAGGGCCGCGCCGGCGGCGACGGCATAACTCGCAAAGATCGTGCTGCCCGGCACGCCACCAAAGTACTGCGTCACGGCGAACAGCGGCAGGCTGCTCAGCAGCAGCGCCAGGATAAAGAACAAGCGGCCGATCAGGTTGCCCAGCACGATCTGCGGTGGCGACAGCGGCGTGGTCAGCAGGATGTCCCAGGTTCTTGGGTCGGCCTCCTGGGCGATCGCCCCGGCCATGAACACCGGCGCGATGATGCAGATCAGCGCGATCTGCAGGAACGCGATGGCCTGGAAGCTGCCGGAGCCGGCGGCCGCGAGCTGCTGAAGGCTTAGCTCATCACCGCCTGCGCGGACCAGCAGCCACCACAGCAGGACGACGATCAAGAGGCCCAGGTACGCGATGCGGATGTAGTGATGCCGCGCGCGGCGTGAGCCGCTTGCGACCAGACGCACGGCGATCGGGTTGGTCGGGCCCAAGCGCAGCAACCAGCGGAGCACCACGGGCATAGGTGCCAAGCGTAGAGCCGCCGGCGTGTGCCAGATGCGCGTGCCCAGCGGCGTTTGCAGTCGCGTGCCCACCCGCTATGCTGAGCGGATGACTGGTGCGTCGCGCCTCGAACCTGTGAAGCTCAAGCGTTCTTCGCGTCGCGCGGGCGAGCGCGCGTGGGCGACTATGGCCCGCGCGGGGCCGCTGCTGATGGCGATAGGAGCCTTTGGCGTAGGTCTGGGCGGGTGCGCGGGTCGCGCGCCCGAGCTGACCGTCCGCGGCGCGTACGTGGTTGAGCAGGGCCCCGAGGGAACGCTGATCAACGTGGTTGTGGACGCGTGGAACCCCTTGCCACGCACGGGCACGGGGGTTGAGAACGACAAGCCGCTGCGAGAGGCGCGGTACCGCGTGACGGCCCTCGGGGGCGCAGGTGCCGGTGTGGGCCGCGCGGTTCGGCTGGTGCAGGCGACCTCCGCCCCGATGAGCACGCGCCGCTTCGAGCTGCCGATCACCATTCCCGGTGCCCAGCGCCCGGAGCGGGTCGAGGTCTCAGGCCTGTTTCAGTACGAGCCGACGAGCAAGCTACGGCAACTGCTGGCCGACTGGCTTCCGCTGCCGACGACCCGGGTCCGGGCCGAGGTCGCGGTCAGCCCCTCGGGTGAAGTACTGAGCCCCCCAGCACCCTACCGGGTGGTGACGAGCGTAGGTGTAAACACTGATGGCTCCACGACCGTGATCCCGCAGGTTCGCTAAGCGAGCTCTTCAGAGAAGTTAATTTGTTGACGAGGACCCTCATTCGTCACCCTTTTGGGGCAAAGGCGTGGGCCCGGCGCGGTTTGAGTGTCATACTGGCCTGTGCGGATGTTTGGCCCGGGGCCGAGCGCGGTGCGTGCGGCCCGGTGACGGCTTTGCGAGAGGCAAGGGTTCATGAACAGCGTGATACGTTTTGTGCTGGCGGCGGCGGTGGTGATGGCGGTAGTGACGGGGGTGATGGCGCAGCCGTCGCTAGTCTCGCACGTCGCGAGTCAGCAGGTCTTTGGCGAGCCCTCGGGGACCACCGGGCGCGAGCCTGAGATTGTGCGGCAGGACGAGGCGGTCCGGCTGTACTTCAGGATTGGGCCTTCGTTCACTTATAACCGCGTACACGTTTATTACACCACTGACGGGACGGACCCGGCGGGCTCGGCGGGCGTCTCGGGCACGCCCTCGACGAGGGTCTTTTCGAGCGTGTATGACGGGCCCAACGCGCCTCCGGGCGATGTGGTCTTTGTGCGCAATCAGGCCAACGGGTTTGGTGGCAACGACGACTGGTGGCGGCTGGATGTGCCGTCGCTGCGCGATGGGGTGCTCCTGCGGACGTTTGGTCGGACGATCCGGTACCGGGTCTCGGCGCGGACGGCCGGGAGCGGGGCGGAGGTCTTTGCGGGCGGCGGCGGCCCGGGCGGGCTGTTCAGCTATACCAACAAGCTGGCGTGGCCGGGCGCTGGCAACAGCGTGAACCAGGGTGAGGATTCGAGCGCGGGCTATCCGCGTCTGGCGTTCTGGAAGGAAGAGGGCGTGGTTGGCAACGGGTGGATCAACTCGATGATCGACCAGAACGGCACGTGGTTTGACGTGTACTACCCCGGCGCGGGCGGGGTGTTTGGCGTTAGCACGAAGAACGAGGGCTACGTCGACGGGCTGGACACGTTCCCTAGCGGGCTGCCGGCGGACAACCGCGGGCAGATGCACATCAACCAGGCGGTGGTGGGCATCCGGGCCAACGGGCTGACGGCGTGGCTGAGCAACAGGCGCGGGACGGACTTTGTCAACGTGCAGCAGGTGTATCTGCCGCGGACCAACACGGTGCGGACGACCAGCACGCTTTCGAGCTCGAACATCAACCTGACGACGTGGGACTTTGCGCCGCGTGGCGTGGTGAGCGGGGTCACGCCGGTGAACAACCTGGTGATCAAGCGGGTGCGTCTGAGCAACCCCGACGCGCAGGCCAAGACCGTCGAGGTCTACATGTACTTGGACCCGGCGATCAACGGTGGCGACGGGTTTGACCTGATGTTCCTGGACGCGGCGCGTGGCGCGATGGTGGCGCTGGACAACACGCAGCGGAACGTCTTTGGCACCGGGAGTATCGGGGCCGGGCAGGAGTACAACCCGACCACCAGCGGCAGCTACAACAAGAACGTCTCGGTCTACCTGGGCGCGGCGATGCGCGTGGGCGCGACGGCGGCGGGCACGGGCACGCCAGCGAGCGACTCGTGGCGTGACACCTCGGCGGACAACGGCGAGGGTTGGATCGGGCGTCAGGTGACGGTGCCGGCGTCGGGCGAGGTCTGGGTGGACTTTGCGATCGTCGGCGGCTTTGACAACTTCGCGGGCGCGACGGGGACGTACAACGCGCAGATGGTCCCGACGATCGACTGGTTCCTCTCGGCGAACCTGGACGCGGCGCTGACGACCACCAACGCCTCGTGGACCGGCTTTGTGACTGACGGGGTGACGGTGGACACGCCCGACGACCGGATCGACGCGCTGTTTGAGCGCGGGCTGCTCGGGACGATGCTGCACTTTGACGAGAAGAACGGCGGTCTGATCGCGGGCTTCCGCAACGGCGCGTACCCGTACGTTTGGCCGCGTGACATGGCGTGGGCGGCGGTGACGCTGGCGCGGACGGGTCACAACGACGTGGTGACGCGGATGACGCGGTACCTGCGTGACGTGACGGCGCGTGACTTTGAGACGTGGACGCCGGGGAACACCCCGGCGGTGGAGGCGGCGGGCGGCACGCCGTTCTTCGGGACGCGCAAGGGCTTCTGGAAGCAGAAGTACTCGACCGACGGCGGGGTGATCTGGGGCGCGCCGCAGGTCGACGAGACGGCGGTGATCCCGTGGATGATCAAGTACAACTTTGACGTGACGGGCGACCTGGCGTACCTGACTGAGGCGCAGGTCGGCAACGCGGCGAACACGAACTACGCGATTATCAAGGACGCGGCGATCGCGATGAGCCAGACGAGCAAGAACGACGCGGCGCGGATGAACCACCGCCCGGCGTTCCCGGGCTCGACGGCGCTGTTGATGTACTCGAACAACATTTGGGAGGACCAGTACGACACGTTCATCTACAGCAACGCGAGCATCGTGCGCGGGCTGCGTGACGCGGCGTCGATCGCGCTGACGCTGGGCAACGGCGCCGACGCCGCAGACTTTACGAACCGGGCCAACGGGGTGATGGCGGGGCTGAACGCGAAGCTGGACTGGAACGGCGAGAACACCGACGCGAGCCTGCTGGGCATCGTGTACCCGTTTGAGACCCACAGCCCGACGGACGCGCGGTCGGTGCGGATCATCAACCGGATCAACGGCGTGGCGGCGGACCGCTTCGGGCAGACGCGCCCGCTGGTGCGCTTCGCTGGCGAGTACATCAACGACGCGAGCGACTATGTGGGCCTGGTGGACCGCTACTGGGGCGACGGGTACTGGGGCAACAACGCCCTTGGCCCGACCCGCGCGGGCCCTTGGTTCTTGACAACCATGTGGTACGGCATCTACTACGCGATGCGTCAGGACTCATCGTCCGGGACCAGCGACATCGACAACCACCTCTTCCGCCTCAACCGCACGGCGGACCACAACGGGCCGCTGGGCTTTGGTGCCGAGCAGATGGCCCCGAGCAACAGCCTGCAGTACCCCGGGCAGAGCGACTTCACCTTGCAGACGGCGTGGCCCAACGCATGGGAGAGCATGAGCTTCTACGTTGACAGCGTGATGGCCTTCGTTGGCTACACACCCGACGCGACGGGCAACACGCTGCGGGTGCGCCCGCGGCTGCCGGGGGCCTGGAACACCATGACCTTCAACAACCTGCGTTTGGGCGCGGGGCGTGTGAACGTGACGGTGGCGCGTGATGCGCGGGGCGCCAGCCAGACGTTCACGACGACCGCGGGCAGCGGCATGGGCTTTGACACGGTGGTGCGCGTGCCTGCGGGGCGCACGCCGTGCAGCGTGACGCTCGACGGCGTGGCGATTGCGCCGGTGAGCGTGGACACGGCCATCGGTGCGGTGCGTGTGAGCGGGCTGCTGCCGGCGGCGGGCGCGCGGCTGCTGCGGGTTGAGATGTTCCCGCTGGCTGACATCGCTGGCCCTGGCCCGAGCGTTGGGCCCGATGGTGAGCTGACGGCCGACGATGTGATCCTGTACATCAGTTGGTTCAGTGGCGGCGATCCGCGGGCGGATATCGCCGGCCCTGGGCCGAGTGTTGGGGCTGACGGCGAGTTCACGGCGGACGACATCATCTTGTTCGTGAACCGCTTCACGGCCGGGTGCTGATCGGGCGGGACTATGCCGAATATGGCGAGCTTTGACAGGGGCGGGTCATTGGGCCGGCCCCTTTTTCATTGGCCATGGCGCGTGGCGGCGGGGCTGATAGACTTTGGGGCTGAGAGTTGTGTGATTCGTTGAGCGTTGTGTGATTTAGTGGTGTGCCCGGTTTGTGTGCATGGTGCTTTGGGGCCTGAGCTATGTCGATCTTTCCGCTGCCGCAGTTTGAGGCGGACCTTGAAGCTGACCGCAAGGCGTACGAGGCGCTCAAGGCGCCCACGAGCGTCGTGGTGCGGTTTGGCGCGATGCGGATGATCGGCGAGTATCCGTACGACGGGAGCGCCAAGCCCGGGTGCGGGAGCAAGCTGGTGGCGCGGACGCACCGCGGGACGGAGCTGGTCGAGATGCTGACGACCACGTGCCCCAACAGCGGGTGCGGGAAGGCCGTGACGCGCAAGGACATGCTGCAGTACTTTGAGAACTCAGGCGGGCGTGAGTACCCGTTCTCAACCGACGGGCGCATTTTGCGTGTGGCGACGGTCGAGGACCTGAACCGAGCGTCGGCGCAGGAGGCGAGCAAGCTGGAGATGCTGCACAAGGCGCGCGAGATCCAGCGGCATGTCGGCCCGGCGGGGATCAAGGTCTCTGACGTTGAGCCGATCCTGGGCGGCGAGACTCTGACGTTCCACTTTCTGAGCGAGGAGCGGGTTGATTTTCGCCCGCTGATGATGGAGCTGGCGCAGGTCTATCGCACGCGGATCGAGATGCATCAGGTTGGGGCGCGCGACGAGGCGCGGGTGACGGCGGACTACGAGCGGTGCGGGCAGCACTGCTGCTGCCGCCAGTTTCTCAAGGTGCTCAAGCCTGTGAGCATGAAGAGCGCCAAGACGCAGAAGGCGACGCTTGACCCTTTGAAGATCAGTGGTCGGTGCGGGCGGTTGATGTGCTGCCTGCGGTATGAGGACACGACGTACGACGAGCTGAAGAAGAACCTGCCCAAGCGCAAGACGCCGATCCTGACGCCCGACGGGCCGGGGCTGGTGATCGACACGCAGATTTTGACGCAGCTTGTGCTGGTGCGGCTGGACGCAACGGGCGAAGAGTCGGCGTACCCGATCGAGACGCTGAGCCCCGCGGTCCCGGGGACCGGTCATGGCGGGCTAGCGCCGGGTGGTAGTGGTCCTGGCGGTGGTGGCGGCGGAGGTGGCGGTGGCGGCGGTGGTGGAAGCGGGCCGCAAGGTAGAGGCCCCGGTGCGCCTGGTGGCGTTAGTGGGCCCGGTGGCACTAGTGGTCCCGGTGGGCCCGGTGGTGCTGGTGGCGCGAGCGCGGGCGGCGAGCGCCGGCCGCTGACGGAAGAAGAGAAGGCGCGCAAGCGCGTCGAGAAGGTGGTGCCCAAGAGCGCATTTAATCCGCGTGAAGGGCCCGGCGCGGGGCCGACAGATGGGCGCACGGGCGGGCCCAATGTTGGCCCGACAGGCGGCCCTGATGGCACGGCAGACGGCAGTGCCAGCCAGGGAGATGGTCTGACGCAGGGCGGTGCTTGAAGGTGGCCAAGGCGCGGGGCAAGTCGGTGGCTGACGCGCCGGCGGCGGAGGCGGTGGCGGGCGCGATCGTGCCCGTCACGTTGCTGGTGGGCGATGATCGCCACACGATGCTGGAAGCGACCGAAGCGCTGCATGCGGCCCTGACGAAGCAGTTTGGCGAGGTGCAGACTGTGACCTTTGATGGCGCGCAGGCCGTGATGGCCGACGTGCTTGATGAGCTGCGCTCGATGGGGCTGATGGTCAGCACCAAGCTGGTGATTGTTGAGAGCGTTGAGGCTCTGCTGCGCAGCGGCGAAGAGGGCGGCGAGGCGGAAGCGACGGGCAGGCCCGGTGCGCGTCGCGGCGGCGGCCGCTCAGCCCGCGAACTGATCGAAAGTTACTGCCAGTCGCCCGAGCCGGCGAGCTTTCTGGTGCTGCGTGAGGGCGCGGGCAAGTTTGTGCCGGGCAAGCTCCCGGCGACGATTACCGCGTGCGGTGGAGTGATGATCAGGTGTGAGGTGCCGACGCCTGAGAAGGCACGTGAGTGGTTGATCAAGCGGGCGCGTGGGGGGCACGCGTCGGCGATCAAGCCTGACGCCGCGGCGCTGCTAGTTGAGCAGGTCGGGCCTGAGCGCGGTCGGCTGGACTGCGAGCTGGCGAAGCTGGCCGTGGCGGCGCTGGTGGCGGGCAAGGAGAGCATTGACGCGGAGCTGGTGGCGGAGTTCAGCGGGCTGACGCGTGACGACGAGGTCTGGGCGGTGCAGAGCAGCGTGCTGACGCCCGACCCGGCTCAGGCGTTAGCGCGGCTGCGCGAGCTGATGGTCGTCTCACGCCACTCGCCGGCAAGCCTGAGTTGGGCGCTGGTTGATCTGGCGCGCAAGCTGGACGGCATGGCGCGCGGGACGATGGCGCGTGAGAACCCGTTTGCCGCCGCGGGCAGGCTGAAGCTCTGGGGCCCGGGCAAGGCGATGATCGAGCGTTTGGGGCAGCGGATGAGCGTGACGACCAGCGCGGCGCTGCTGGCCGGCGCGGTGCGGTGCGACGCGATGAACAAAAGCGGGCAGGGCGAGCCGGCACACAACGTGGAGGTGCTGGCACTGCGGTTTGTCTCTGCGGTGCGTCAGGCGGGGGGCTGAGGGGCGTTGTTGCCGGGTGTATTGTCTCGTGGCCGTAAGCAGAACGCGCTGGCTACGCCCGCGAGGATGCCAACCAGGGCGAGCCAGCGCACGCGCGGCCGGTTGCGTGCAGTGCGGATTGCGGCCTCGATGCTGGAGAAGTCCTGCGCTGGTGTCACCAGCTCGTAGATGATCGGGTCCAAGATCACCAACCCGGCACCGCGCCGGAACAGAAGGCTCGCGGCGTTCCTACGCAAGAACGAGGCACGTTCGGGCTGGCGTTTGCGACGGTTTGTTGCCGCGCGGTCGAAAGCGCTGGACCGTGACAAGGGGGGTGAAGGCGAACATGTTGATTGACGCGAGCATCCGCCTGCTGGCGTTGCGGTTGAGCTGTCGCCCGCAGCGAGGGCATGGCTGGAGGTCTTGGGCGAGGTTGAAGCGGGTGCCGCAGTGAGCGCAGAGCCGGCCAACGGCTCGGATGATCAGGGTGGGGTGGTAGTTCGGACAAATCTACGCGATGCTGCGCATCTGCCGTCCACCCGCTGTTAAAGCCCGTAGGATCTCTTTGGGAGGGGCAACCTGCCACGGCGTGCGGCGTGCGGCGTGCGGCGTGCGGCGTGCGGCGTGCGGCGCGAAAGTGCAGAGGCAAAGGCTTGCGATCAGCAGCCCTGCGATGAACGGACTCAGAGACCACAGCCAGTTCATGGTTTGGCGTTCAGAATGCGTGCAGGCCAGCGCGATGGGCGCGTGCCAGCGCGACGGGTGTGGCCAAATAAGAAAGATTTCAACCTTACCGCTGCTGCAAGCAGATAGCCACAAAACGGGTGTTAAGAGTTGCATCCAGTCGCCAGATCGCCGTGTAGATTACCTGAACAGGTCGTTCATAAAGACTTGGTTGTTCAGTGGCGATCGGATTGTGTTTGGTCAAGTGCCGCGGCACGCTGGCATGGGCTTGGGTCGCCGTGGTTTGGATCTGAGGCCGTCACTCTGCACGCCTTATCCTGCGGGCATGACGACGAGTACATCCGCGGTTGTGGCCGGTTCGCGCCCGTTTGATGCCCGGGCCAGCGCGACGCTATCGCAGCTGCGGGCCGGTGGGCAGTTCAAGGTGCTGCGTGAGCTGGACTCGCCGATGGACGCCGTGGTCAAGATGCGAGCCGATGGCGGCGGCGAGCTGCGCGACGTGCTGTGCTTTTGCAGCAACAACTATCTGGGGCTTGCGAACCACCCCGAGGTGGTTGAGGCCGGGCTCAAGGCGCTGAAGGACTACGGCGCGGGCACGGCGAGCGTGCGTTTTATCTGTGGCAGCTTCTCGCCCCACGCGGTGCTCGAGCGCGCGATCGCGGGGTACATGGGGACCGAGTCGAGCTACTCGTTTGTCAGCGCGTGGACGGCGAACGAGGCGGTCTTTCCGACGCTGTGCGAGGCGGGCGACATCATCATCAGCGACGAGCTGAACCACGCGTGCATCATCGACGGCATCCGCCTGGCGACGGTGATCAAGAAGGGCCTGCACAAGGCCGTGTACCGCAACAACGTGCTCGAGGGCGAGCGGTCATTGCGTGCGGCGCTCGAGGCGGCGCGGGCCAACAAGGACGTGACGGGTCAGGTCTGGGTCGTGACCGACGGGGTCTTTAGCATGGAGGGGAGCATCGCGGACCTGCCGGGTATGCGGGCGCTGTGCGATGAGTTTGGCGCGATGCTGGTGGTTGATGACAGCCACGGGCACGGGGTCATGGGCACGCTGGGGCGTGGTACGCACGAGCACTGGGGGATGGTCGACGGTGGCTCGCATCCGGGGCGTGTTGACCTGTTTACCGGCACGCTGGGCAAGGCCCTGGGCGGCGGGGCGGGCGGGTTTGTGGCCGGCTCGCGTGACGCGGTGGAGATGCTGATCCAGCGCGGGCGGCCGACGCTGTTCAGCAACGCGCTGCCGGTGACCATCGCGGCCAGCGCGACAAAGGCTATTGAGATCGTGCTGCGCGAGCCGCAGCGGGTGGCGCGGCTGCGCGAGAACGTGGCGTACGCGAGGCAGAGGCTCAAGGCCGGCGGCTTCGACGTGCTGGCCTCGCCCACGGCGATCTGCCCGATCATCGTGCACGACACCGCGAAGGCCATCGCGATGAGCCAGCGGCTGCTGGAGCTGGGCGTGTTTGTGATCGGCTTTGGCTACCCGGTGGTGCCGGAGGGGCACGCGCGGCTGCGGTGCCAGATCAGCGCGGCGCACACCCATGAGCACATCGACGCGCTGGTAGATGCGCTCAAGAAACTGTGAGCGCGGCGCTTCTGAGCGGTATCACTGGCTGACGCTTGAGACCGTCTCGTCGGTGCGGGCAGCGGTGGGCTGGACGGCGGTGGCCTGGATGGCGCGAACGCGCTCGCGCAGGCGCTGGGTGTCGGCCAAGGCGGCCTCGTAGCGGCGCTGGGCCGCGGGGTCGCGGAACCGCACGCCCGAGGCCGTGGCCTGCCAGTCGGGCCACGCGGCCTGAAGCTCGGTAAGTGCGCGGCGCTCGGCGGCGATGGCGGCGGCATCGGCACCACGGAGCTGGACGAGCCGGGCCGCGTCGATCGAGCGCGCAAGGCGCGTGGCGACAAGCTCGGTTTGCTCGCTGCTGATCCCGCTGGCGCGAGCTTCAACGCGGGCCCACCGGGCTATGCCCGAGAGGGTCGTGAGGGCTTGCTCACTAGCCTGCAGGTAGCTGTCGGTCAGGGCCAGACGCTGGGCGAGGGCCTCGCGCGTGTTCAGGCGTGCGGGCGCGAAGCCGCCGGAGCTGGTCAGGACTTCAGCGGCGTGCTGCGCGGGCTCAACGGCGGCCTGCAGGCGCTGGGCGGCGGCGGCGAGCAGGCGCGGGGTCCGGTCGTCGGGGCTGATGCCCGGGCGGTCGCCAAAGGGCATCTGGTGCGCGAGCGACGGCCGCGGTTGGCCTTGGTCAAGCACGGCCGTCAGCGCACGGGCGAGGGCAGGGTCGTGGTTGACTTGGCCAATGGCGAGCACGGGGGTGGGGCTTGGCGTGGTCGGCGCGGGCGTTGACTCACGCGAGTGATCGTCTTTCTGCGCGGTGAGCGAGAGCTCTGGCTTGGCCTTGGCCGCCAGTGCCTGCGCGCCCGCGCCCGCCTGTGCCTGCGTCCACATGACAAACCCGCCCAGGCCCAGCGCACCGATGGCCAGCACGCCCAGGCCCGCGGCGGCGACCAGAAGCGGGCGCCCGTGGCGATCGGGATTTGCTTCGGCCGGTGCCAGCACGGGCATCGCCGCGATCGGCGGGGGCGCAATGGAGTTGGCGTGATCGTCGATCTTGCTGAGCATCGTCGGCTCCGGGCGAGTCTTGGTTGTTTGTGGCGGTAAAGGGCGTCGCGGTTACGGGGGTCCGAGCGGCTCGTCGATGGGCACGCTGGCGAAGCCGCTGTCGTTGAGCATGGGCCGGGCTATGACCTCGCGCAGCATGTGCGGGAGGTTGCGGATGGCGACCTCGGCGTTGCCCACGTGCGTGTTCAGCGGCGCTTGCAGAGCGGCGGGCGCAAAGGGCGTCGCCGCGGCAAGCAGGTTGGTCCCGGCGGCGAGTGTGGCGCCGAGGGTTATGACGCTCAGCCCTGCCGCAGGCTTCCACCGGCGCACGCACAGGTGCAGCACCGCGCCAATCAGCAGCCAGCAGGTCGTCCCGGCGACAAAGCCCAGGATGCGGGCGGCAGCCTCGTCGCCGGCGTTGGTCAGCTTTGGGATCGGCGTCACCATGGCCGCGAACAGCCAGAGAACGAGCGCCGCCAGCGTCGCGGCGACGCGCCAATCGATCGCCTCGCGCGGCCTGCCTTGGCGGCGGACAACGGTTGCCGCCTTCTTGGATCGCTCCAGCTCGGCGTTGACCAGGTCATCAAATTCGTTGCGCTTGCCGCCCACAGAGGGTCTATCGACGCCGGACGGCTCCCCGCGTGGGTGCGCGGGTGGAGGGCAAGCAACGGTGGGGCCGCGGCGCTGCGTGGGGGGTTTGCTACGGGCGATAAGCCGCGGTGCCTGGTCCGAGCGGAAGGCCCGCCGGTGCGCGGGCGGGGGCGATAAACTTGGCGGCACGGAAGGACCAGAGACTTAGGAAGGTGTCGCAGATCATGACCAACAGCAGGCCCGAGCGTTCAATCACCACTGTTCTCACGCGGCCCTTGGGCCCCAACGCTGCGCGCGGGGGCGCGCGCCATCGAAGGGGCTTGGCGCTGGCCGGGGCGATTGCGCTTGGGGCGGCCGTGATGCTCGGGGCGATAGGCGGGTGCGTGGGTGATGCGCAGTGGCCGCCGATGAACAGCGACGAGGCTCGCCTGAACCAGATCAACACGCTGGCGGGCCGAACGGTCGTTGGCGAGGCGCTGGCGTTTGTGGTCATTCGTCAGCCGCCGGTGCCCAACGCGGTGCGCGGCGAGGTGTACGACGTGCCGGTAACTATCAGCCTGCCTGAGGGCGTTTCGCTTGCGAGCCTGGCGCTGATTGCGCGACGGGTTGGGCCCAACTGCGAGCCGGCGACGCCAGAGAACCGCGGGCAGCCGACGTACCACGTCGCGCGGGTGATTGTGCGGGGGACGACGGCGGAGGTGGACGTGCTGTTCCCGGCGCTGAAGTTTGCGAGCGATGCGCAAGGGCGCACGCGCTATCAGGGCATGACGGTGTACCTCGCCGGCGGCTCACGCCCGTGGCGGGTCGCCAGCCACCGAACGTTCCCGGTCGGGCTCTTTGACGTTCCGCCCCGGGTCGAGGTTGAAGGCTGGGGCGGGGGCCCAAGTGTGGAGGGCCTGTGATGCTCGGCGCGGTCGCGCATGCTGCAAGCGTGGCAAGCGTGGCGGGCGCGGCGGGCGTGGCGTCGGCGGCTGATCTTGGCCGGCACCTGCTGCAACTGCACGGGCTGGGTGCGCCGGCGCTGCGGGGCGTGCTGGCGCGCGCGCGGGTCTACGCGGGGCACGATGCCGACGGCGCGCACGATCCGGCCTCGTGGCGTGACCGCCTGCGCGGGCGCGTGGTGGCGAACCTGTTCTTTGAGGACAGCACGCGGACCCGCGTGAGCTTTTCGCTGGCCGCCGAGCGGCTTGGAGCCCGCGTGGTCAACCTGACCAGCGTGGGCAGCAGTGTGTCAAAGGGCGAGTCGCTAGTTGACACGGCCCTCAACGTCGCGGCGATGGGCGTTGACGCGATTGTCATGCGGCACAAAAGCAGCGGCGCGCCGCACCTGGTCGCCCGCGCCTTGGACCAGCGGCAGAACGCGCTGGGAAGTGGTGGTGGGGCTGGTGTTGGCAGCAGCGCCACAGCGGCGCGGGTCCCCAGCATCGTCAACGCCGGTGACGGCAAGCACGAGCACCCAACCCAAGGCCTGCTGGACATTTACACCGTGGCGCAGCGAACCGGGCGGCTGGAGGCCTTTGACCTCTCGGGGCTGAGCGTCGGGATCGTCGGCGACATTGCCAGCTCGCGGGTGGCGCGGTCGAACATCGCCGGGCTGGTGGCGCTGGGCGCGCGGGTGGTGTGTGTGGGCCCGCCGACGCTGGTGCCACGGGGCCTGGCGAGCCTGGGCGCCGAGCTGACGAGCGACCTTGATGGTGTGCTCGGTGGTCTGGACGCGATCAATGTGCTGCGGATCCAGTTCGAGCGGCACGAGCCGGCTGGTGGCGGCGGTGGCGGTGGCGCAGTTGCAAGTGGTGGCCCCGCGGTAGGCAACGTGATTGCCTCTGTTCGCGAGTATCACGAGCTGTACGGGCTGACGTTGGCCCGTCTGGGGCGGATGAAGCCCAGCGCGGTGGTCATGCATCCCGGGCCGATCAACCGGGGCGTAGAGATTAGTAGCGAGGCGGCGGACAGCGTGCAGTCGGCGGTCTTAGCGCAGGTCCGTCACGGCGTCGCGGTCCGGATGGCCGTGCTCGAGCAGTGCCTGGGGGTTTAAGTGGCGGGGTGTTCATTGCTGGCGGAAGCCCCGGCCCACTTTCCGTGCCGCGGTGCCGCTATTCTGGGCGACAATGTCCTCAACCCCCGGCATGCTTCTGGTGATCTCTGGCCCCAGCGGCGTCGGCAAGACGACCATCACCCACGCGATCGAGAAGCAGGTCCAAGGCGCGGTCTTCTCCGTCTCCGCCACCACGCGGCTCAGAACGCTCATAGAGGCCGACGGGGAGGATTACCTGTTTGTGACCAATGAGCAGTTCGACGAGATGATCCAGAACGGCGAGTTCTTGGAGTATGCGGGGGTCTTTGGCAACCGCTACGGCACGCCGCGGTCGTGGGTTGACCGCGAGCTGGCCCAGGGGCACCTGGTGATCCTGGAGATCGACGTGCAGGGCGCGGTGAGCGTGAAGCGTCAGCGGCCCGGGGCGCTGTGCCTGTTCATCTTGCCGCCCGACGACGATTCGCTGATCGAGCGTCTGCGTGGGCGTGGGCGTGAGGATGAGTCGGTGATTCAGCGCCGCTTCGGCGAGGCGCGGCGCGAGATGGAGATCGCGCGCAACGGCGGGGTCTACGACATCTTCCTGGTCAACCGGAACCTCGACGACGCGGTGGCGCGGGTCGTGGCGCTGGTCAAGCACGAGCGGGCCCGGCGCGGCTTGGCCTGAGTGCCTGGCGAAATCGCCCGGCGAGATTGGCTGGCGAGATTGGCTGGCGAGATTGACGCCCGGCTCGCCCGGCTCGCGCAGCCCAGTCAACAAGCGCCTTGCACACGCGCGAAACCCGCGTAGACTTCTGTCGGCCCGGAGCGCCGCGCCGCGGCGGCGCACTTGGGCCCTCGTGTCGGCAAGGCCCCCGGGTGACGAGCCCGGCATCGCCGGTGTCACGTTCTAGACCGCTCGTGCGAGCCTGCGCTCGCCAGCGCATCTGGCGCGTGAACCGGATCGTGAGCAGGCCCTGTGTGCCGCTGTTTTTTACGCACCGCCCGCGACTTGGACGACCACACACCATGGCCAGCCTCAGCACACCAAAGAACGCCTTCCTTGCCGGCCGCTGGACGTCGGAAGACTCCGCCAAGCTCTACGGGATAACCGACTGGGGCAAGGGCTACGTGGGCGTCAACGCGCACGGCAACCTCACGGTGATGCCGTCGAAGGACCCGGCCAAGCAGGTCGACTTGTTCGAGGTCATCGAGGGGCTTAAGGAGCGCGGCGTGCACACACCCGTGCTGCTGCGCTTCAACGACGTGCTCAGCCACCGCCTGCGAGAGATCCGCAAGGCCTTTGACGACTCGATGACCGAGCAGCAGTACACCGGGGGCTACTCGTGCGTCTACCCGATCAAGGTCAATCAGCAGCGGCACATCTGCGAGCAGATGGCCAAAGAGTGTGTCGAGCTGGGCTTTGGGCTTGAGGCGGGCAGCAAGCCCGAGCTGCTGGCGGTGCTGGGCCTGTCGGCAACGGCGGGCGGCCCGGGCGTCAACGGGATGCCGATTATCTGCAACGGCTTCAAGGACAGTGAGTTTATCGAGACGGTGATCCTGGCGACCAAGCTGGGCCGCAACATCATCCCGGTGGTTGAGAAGTTCTCAGAGCTTGAGCTGATTGTTCGGCACGCCAAGGCGTACGGGGTCCGCCCCAAGATCGGCATCCGCGTCAAGCTCTCGAGCAAGGGGGCCGGGCGGTGGGAGAGTAGCGCGGGGGTCCGCAGCAAGTTCGGGCTGTTTGTCTCCGAGGTTCTGGCGGCGGTTGAGTACCTCAAGAAGCACGAGATGCTCGACTGCCTGAACCTGATGCACTGCCACGTGGGCAGCCAGCTCTTCGACATCCGTGTGCTTAAGAACGCCGTCAATGAGCTGACGCACATCTACTGCGAGCTTGCGCGGATGGGCGCGGGGCTGAGCATGCTGGACATCGGCGGCGGCATGGGCGTGGACTACGACGGGAGCCAGAGCGCCTGGCACAGCAGCATCAACTACAGCGTGCAGGAGTACGCGGCGGACGTGGTCTACCGGATCAAAAGCGTGTGCGACAACGCGAAGGTCAAGCACCCGATGATCATCACCGAGAGCGGCCGCGCGATGGTCGCGTACTCGTCGGTGCTGGTGATGGACGTGCTGGGCACCAGCCGCTTCGAGAGCGACCCGCAGCTCGAGAAGATCAAGGGCGACATGGAGGCCGAGGGCAAGGCCGGCGGCGACGTGCCCCAGCCCGTGCTCGATCTTCTGGACACGTACCAGAACATGACCGACCGCAACATCGTCGAGGCCTACCACGACGCGACCCAGGCGCGCGACGAGGCGATGAGCCTCTTTAGCCTCGGGTACATGACCCTCCCGATGCGCTCGGCGGCGGAGCGGCTGTTCTGGGCCATCGGGCACAAGCTGCTCGAGCGTTCCGCCAAGCGCGGCGAGCTGCCCGACGAGTTCGAGAGCCTGCCCGAGCTGCTCAGCGACATCTACTTCTGCAACTTCTCGCTCTTCCAGAGCATGCCCGACTCCTGGGCGATCGACCAGCTCTTCCCGATCTGCCCGATCCACCGCCTGGGCGAGGAGCCGACGCGGCGCGGGATCCTGTGCGACATCACCTGCGACAGCGACGGGAAGATCGACCACTTCGTGGACAAGCGGATCGACAAGAAGACCCTTGAGCTGCACGAGGTGCGCGACCTGCCAGGCGTGGGCAAGGGCGTTGAGCCGTACTACCTGGGCGTCTTCCTGCTCGGGGCGTACCAGGAGATTCTGGGCGACCTGCACAACCTGCTGGGCGACACCCACGCGGTGCACATCAGCGTTGACGAGGCCGGTCGCTGGCACATCGACGAGGTGATCGAGGGTGACACCGTCGAGGAGGTGCTGCAGTACGTGCAGTACGACATCGCGGACATGAAGCGCGCGATGCGCCTGGACATCGAGGCGGCCTGCCGCCAAGGGCGCCTGACGCTGGCCGAGGGCAAGAGCCTGGCGAAGTTCTATGACGACGGGCTCGAGGGCTACACGTACCTTGAGGAGTGATCGGGCTTGGGGTGGAAGGCGGGCCGGTAGCTGTCCCGGCCGCACGCGCCTTTGTTCACGCTTAGCACTTAGCCTCGCCGATCAGCCGCCGATCAGCCGCCGATCAGCTCCGGCACTCAGGCCTTGTCGATCGGCGCGCCGATCAGGTTGCCGTATTCCGTCCAGCTCCCGTCGTAGTTCTTCACATCGCGCAGGCCCAGCAGGTAGCGCAGCACAAACCACGTGTGGCTGCTGCGCTCGCCGATACGGCAATACGCGATCGCCGGTGCGTCGGCACGCACGCCCTTGTCCTCGATGTACAGCTTGCGCAGCTCGGCCTCAGTCTTGAACGTCCCGTCAGGGTTCACCGCGCTGCCCCACGGGATGCTGATTGCGCCAGGAATGTGCCCGGCCCGCTGGGCCGTCTCGTTCAGCCCCGGCGGCGCGATGATCTTCCCGCTGAATTCATCGGGCGACCGAACGTCCACCAGCGAGGTCGCACCTGCCCCCGCATGAGCCCCAGCATCAGCCCCGGCATGAGTTCTCGCACCAGCTCTTGCGCTCGCAGCGACCGCCAGCGGCAGCACCTCCGCCACCGTCGCGCGCAGCGAAAGGTCGATCGCGCCGATGCGGTAGGTCTCGGGCGCAAAGCTCGGAAGCTCGGTGGTGAAGGGCAGCTTGTCGTCCGCCAACCACTGTGAGCGCCCGCCGTCAAGCAGACGCACGTCGGCGTGCCGGTACAACTTCAGCAGCCAGAAGGCGTACGCGGCAAACCAGTTCGCGCTGTCGCCATAGAGCACCACCGTGTGCCGCTCGTTGATGCCGCGCTCGCCCAAAAGCTTCGCCAGCACGCCGGGCTCGGGGACGTCGCGGCGCGTCGGGTGCTGAAGGTCCTTGGCCCAATCAAGCCCGATCGCCCCAGGGATATGACCCGCGGCGTACTGCTTGGGGTCCACGTCCACCTCCACCAGCCGCACGCTCGGGTCGCGCAGGCGCTCGGTCAACCACCGTTGTGAGACCAGCGGCCCCGCTCCACCGCTGAGATCGATCACGCCCTCGCGGGCCACGCCTTGTGCAGACACTGTCATCGTCGCGCTCCTGTGTGCTTCAACTGTTCCGACCATCGCGTCGCCCGCGGCGTACGCCCCCGGGCTTTGAATCTGTGTGCAAATCAGCCGCGTGTCACGCGGGCCCGCCGGCGTCGCCCAGCTCGGGCAGGTGTTTGGCCATAGAGGCGGTGTACTTCAGCACATCGTCGCAGAAGATCATGACGCCCAGCCCGATCGGCTCGTCCGCGGCGACCGCCAGCGCGCCCTCAAAGATGAGCCCGCTGCTGGGCCCGGCCCGCAGCGCCTCGCGCCGCAGCAGGCGCGCGGCGCGGGTGTACGCGCGCTCGTAGGGAATCTCGACGATCCGATCGATCAGCGCCGGGTCGTAGAGCTTGCTGACGCCCAGCTCACTGACGTTGCGCAGGCCCGGCACGTCATGTCCGGCGCTGGGCTGTACCGCGATGATCTTGATCAGCGGGTTCTGGGCCTTGAGAAACCGCGAGAGGCCCATCGCCGTGCCAGCGGTGCCAAGGGCGGCAAAGACGTGCGTGACGCCGCCGCCGGTCTGGTGCCAGATCTCGGGACCGGTGGTATGCTCGTGGGCGAGTGTGTTATTGGGGTTCTCATACTGGTTGGGCATCACGTACTTATCGGGCTGGGCCCGGGCGTGCGAGCGTGCCAGGCCGATCGCGCCGTCTTCAGCGCCGGGCAGCGGGCACAGCGCGTCGTTGGTCACGTCCAGCTCAGCCCCTGCTAAGCGCAGCAGCAGCCGTTTCTCTAGCGGCACCTTCGCCGGCACCACCGCGCGGACGGGGTACCCGCGCATCGACGCGAGCGCCGCGAGCGAGAAGCCGGTATTCCCGCTCGTGGGCTCGACAACCCCGCGCCCGGGGCGCGACGGGCCGAGCTCGCCGGCCTCCTCAAGCCCGCGCAGCATCGCCCACGCCGCACGGTCCTTGACCGACCCCAACGGGTTCATCCACTCAAGCTTCGCCAGCAGCACGCTCCCGGACGGTACCGCGTCGCGCACACGGACCAGCGGCGTCGGGTTGTCAACATCGGGCAGCATGTCGAGCACGCTGTCGAAGACCCGCCGCTGCAAGTCACGTTCAGACTCCACTTGAACTTTCATCGCACGCTCCTTTGCTAACACGCGCAGGCCACCACGGCTTGGTGCAGCGCACACCGCGGCTCAGAGGCTTGTTGTTCACGCAGTGGCGACCAGTAACGGCGGAGGCGGACGCGCGCACGCTGGCGGCGCGACGGAAACGCCGCCAAACGTCAGCGACAGTCGGGGGTGCCCGCGCACGATCCGCACGCGCAACAACAACAGCGCTCGCACGCCAGCGCCACGGCGCTGGCCGCCAGCGGCCGTCGAAGCTCAGAGTTACGCTCACGCGACACCATGCGGTGTTCTACGCCCTTACGCGGGCACGGGTTCGGGAGACTTGATGATCGAGGACGCGCACCTGATTGCTGCGCGTGGCCCACAGCCAACAGCGACGATCTATCACCGCCCAGACCCACCGAGCACTGCAGCAGATTCAATGGTGGTCACGCGACGCCGCGCTGGCGGTCCAGCGAGACGCCAAGCAGGAACCCGCCCGGCACCGGCCCGCAGCGCACGACCGTGCCGGTCTTGTGCGGCATGGGCACGCCGTGGCTCGTCAGCGTTACCTTCGCGCCCAACGTCAAGGCCTTCTCGCACGCGCAGCCAAGGCCGGTGTGCGAGACGTCTGTCAGCAGCACGCGGCTGACCACGACGCGGTCGGGCCCGTCGTGGAACACCGCCGTGACCAGCTCCTCGACAACCTGGCGCGGAGCGCGACGCCGGTCGCTCTTGACGGCGTCGAAGTTCAGGCTCGGCCCGGTCGGCAGCGTCTGCGGCTGTTGACCGTCCACCAATCGAAGGGCGTTGCTGCTGGTCTGTGCGCTCATCGTTCAGCTCCTGCGGACATCTCCGGCATGCAATCACGCCCGGATAACGTCTCATCGGCCAGCCCAAGGGGCAACTTGATCGCGCTTCAGGTTTCAAGCCGCGCCGGAGCTTGTCACCCGCCATCCCAAGGGGTGCACCTCCAAAAAGCAAGCCGCCCGGGGGTTGCCCGGGCGGCCTGGGAGAGCTCCAGTTGGGGCTCAAGTCAAAGCTTCAAGTCTTTGCGTCAGGTCCGCGGGTGCGGATCAGAAGCCGATCTGAAGCTGAGCGCGGACGGCGAACTCGCCGGCCTTCTGCGACGAGCCGATCAGGCCCAGGGTGCTGCCGAGCGGGTTGCCGCCACCGATGGTGGCGCTGTTGAGACCGTCGGTGCGGGTCATGGCAACGATGCAGTCGACCGTGAACTTGGCGGAGGAGTCGGCGTAGTAGTTGGTGAAGCCAAAGGTCACGAAGTGCTGATTCTCGGTGAAGTCATCGCCGAGCTGGTTGCCGCCGTTGAGGCCGCCGAGGGCCAGACCGTCGTACTTCACGAAGATCTCGGGAGCGGCGTCCCAGCGGTACGAGCCCTGGGCGGTGAAGCCCAACGCGTTGCCGTCAACCAGGTTGGCCCCGTTGCCGCTGTTGATGTTGGTGCCAACGACCGCGGCGTAACCGCCGAGGCCGCCACCCTCAACCTGCACGTCAGCGGTGTAGGCGAGAAGGTCCTGGCTGGGGAACGCCGCGGTCGCACCGGGGAACTCCCCGGCCGACTCGGTGCCCTGCTGCCAGTGGAGGGCGAGGCCGGCCTGGCCTGCGAACGCCGAGCCAACCTTGCTGGTGTAGTCGCGCAGGTCGTCGGCTGAGCCAGCGAAGCGCCAGTTGCCGCGGCCCGTCACGGCGTACTCGGCGTTGGTGGCATCGGTGAAGTCATTGCCCGCGGAGCGGAAGCCGTTGGTGATATCGACGAACACGTCGAACTCATCAGCGGGGGCGAACTTGAAGCTGATGCCCTGCGCGCGGCCCTGGCTGAAGACCGAGTTGACCACGCCACGCTCGACACCGAGGGTCGTCCCCTCGCTATTAAGCTCTTCCTTGAGGAAGTTGGGCTTGAACTGACCGGCGCGGAGCGTCAGCGACGGGCCGTACTTGTATTCCATGAACACGTCGTCGACGTTCACGGCGTTGTTGATCTCCTGGACCAGGCGGACGTTGTAGCGCAGGTCGGTGTTGATGATGTTGCCGCTAAAGACCAGGTAGCTCTTGCGGAGCTGGAACCCTTGGGTGAAGTCGTCCGCACCGGCGGTCGTGTTGCCGGTGAGGTTGATGTCCGCCGCGGGCACGCCGCCGCCGAGGCTCCCGGCGGGGATGGTGGCGCCCGTGCTCGGGGCCGTGATGTTGTCCTTGTCACGGAAGTTGGCGATGTAGCGGAACTGGATCAGGCTGTTGATCTTCAGTGAGAAGTTCCCGTCCGGGCTGCGGACGACGAAACCCTTGTCGTACCCCGCGACCCCGCCACCCTGCAGCAGGCTGCTACGGGTCTCGGCGTCGGCGAGCATCTCGGCCACCATGGCGCGAACCTCGTCACGGGAAACGGGCTCGGCGGCCATAGCGGTGGTGCTCACCGCGGCGCCGGCCAGCAGGCTCAAAGCAATCATCTTGTTCATCGCAACGCTCCTTGCTTGCATGAGACGTGAGTGCTTCTTGAGGTCGTCAGGTCGCCCGTCTCGAAAGCGCCTGACCGAGGCATTCCGGGTGCTTCATCCTCAACGCGAGGAAGGGCACCCCCACATTGCACGTTCCAAGGCACCGACCGTCGGTGCCGAGGGGCCCCCGCCTTCTCGGACGAGGAGAACCGCCACAGGCGGCCCGGTGTGCGGCATTCTATAGGCCCGCAACTTAGCGGATGCAAACACCGCCGGTCGGATAATCGACAGACGACCTCCAATCTCAACGATCTTTTCACAATCCACAGCCTGGACACCCTCTAAACTCCCTTCGCAATCCTCTACGACGACCGACCCAGACCGATCTTTGCGCCAAAAACCTTTCAAAACACAAACAAAGAAGCCGTTTGTACATTCACGAGTCTCGTCCTGACCGTCCGCACCCGGGCAGAACCATCAAACTGCTGATCTGAGGTGTCCGGTTTGGCCCCCAAGACGCCCTGGTCGGTAGGCGGACGGGTCGGAAGGGCGAAGGTTTCCTCAGTATTGCACAAGCCGAGGGTTGAGATTGTTGGGGCCGGCCAGGTTTGCGCTGAATCGTGGCCCGTGCTTAAGTTTGGACCGCCCTGTTTGTGGAGCTGACCAGACATGTCCTCAGGCCGACGCATCATGGTGGTGGAGGATGAGCGCGACCTGGCCGACATGGTGGCGTACAACCTCACCAAGGCAGGGCACGTGCCCATCGTCGTTCACGACGGGATCCGGGCGGTGCAGTTGGCGCAGGGCCACCCACCAGAGCTGGTGGTGCTGGACCTGATGCTGCCGGGGCTCTCGGGGTTGGACGTGGCCCGCGAGCTGCGCGGGAGCCCGGCGACGAGCCTGATACCAATCTTAATGTTGACGGCGCGGTCTGAAGAGGGAGACCAGGTCGCGGGCCTGGTGGCCGGCGCTGATGACTATGTGACCAAGCCCTTCAGCATGCGGGTGCTGCTGGCCCGGGTTGAGGCGCTGCTGCGCCGGGTGCCTGCGCAGCCCGAGGGTGACGGGCAGGTTGGCTCCGTGAGCTTCGGACCCATCGTGGCCGACCTGGGCGCGCACGCCGTGACGGTCGAGGGCGTGGCGGCACGCCTGACGGTCACCGAGTTCCGCCTGCTGGTGGCGCTGTTGCAGTCGCCCAAGCGCGTGCTCTCAAGGGCTGACTTGATCGCGCGGGTCATGGGCCCGGGCATCATCGTCACGGCCCGGACCATCGACGTGCACGTCGCGAGCATCCGTAAAAAACTGGGCGCCTACGGCGCGTACATCCGCACCATCCGCGGGGTTGGCTACCAGCTGCTCGCAGACGAAGAAGCCACCGCCGACGAGGCACCGCGTTGAGCGCACTGCGGGTCCGCCTGGCCACTGACGAACCCGCGCCGGCACAGCCGGTTGGGCCCCTGCGCACCGGGGTCAACATTGTGCCGGTGCGTACGCAGGCGGCCGCCATTGGCACCGGGGCGGGCCCGGTCAGCGCGGGTAAGGGCACTGGTTTGCCGGGCCGGGCGTCGGGCGTCGCGGCGGTCTTTAGTTCCGTCATGAAGAGCGGCTGGCGCGAGCTCTTGGTCCCGATGTCAGCGGTGCTACTGACGGGCGCGGTGGCGTACATCGCCGGGTCGATGGTGCCGGGCCTGCTGACGCGGCAACTGCTGATTGCGGTGGCGGTCGCGGGCGGTGTGGCGCTGGTGATCGCCGGTGCCGTGCGCCGCAGCGCGCAGGTCGCCCGGCTCAACCACCAGGTTCAGCGGATGCTGAGCCCGGGCCACCAGCCGCTGGTCGAGGCTTCGCGTGCGCTGTCAAGCGCCAGAGAGGGTGACGATGAGCTGGCGGGCCTGCGTCAGGCGCTGGGCCAGCTTGGCGAGCGGATGGCTGGTCAGATAAAGGAGACGGCCAAGAAGACGCGTAACCTCGAGACGCTGGTGGACACGTTGGCAGACCCGCTGGTGGTGACGGACCAGAACGACGAGGTCCTGCTGTGCAACGCCGCGGCTGAGCGGTTCTTCTCGGCCCCGCGCTCGACGCTGGTGGGCCGCCCTATCCGCGGGCTGTTCACCCGGCGCGAGGTGCTGGACCTGCACGCGCGGGCCCACGCCGGCGAGAGCTGCCAGGCGCGCGTAACGCTGACGGCGTCATCGGGCGTGCGAACGTACGACGTCACGGCCGCGCCGCTGCCGGCGGCCTGGGGCACCGGGGTCTTTGGGGCCATGCTCTTCCTGCGTGACATCACCGGCCTGGCGCAGGCGGTGCAGATGCAGACCGACTTTGTCGCCAACGCCAGCCACGAGCTGCGGACGCCCATCGCGGCGATCCGGGCGGCGACCGAGACGCTGCAGGACGGCGCCGTCGACGACCTGCCGATGCGCGACAAACTGCTGCGGACCATCGACAATCACGCGCACCGCCTGGAAGAGATGGTGCGTGATCTGCTGGACCTCTCGCGTCTTGAGAGCCCCGGGCTCGCGCCGCGCTTGCACCCGGTGCACTGGCACGAGCTGGTCGCGACGATGCGGCAGACCTTTGAGCCGTTGTGCGCGCAGCGCCGTCTGACCCTCGACATCGGCGTCGGCCCCGGGGTTGAAGGGTTCGTCAGCGATCCGCGCCTGGTCAGCCTGGTGCTGCGGAACTTCATTGACAACGCGGCAAAGTACGCGCACGAGGGGACGGCGATTGTCGTTCGCGTGGCGCGAGCGGCCGGCGGTGCTGGTGCGCCGGGCGCGGGGCTGCGTTTGCAAGTAGCCGACCGTGGTGTGGGCATACCACTAGCGCACCAGGAGCGCGTGTGGGAGCGGTTCTATCAGGTTGACCCGGCGCGCACGGGTTTTACCAGCCGGCGTGGGACGGGCCTGGGGCTGGCGATTGTCAAGCACGCCGTCACGGCCTTGGGCGGGTCGGTGGGGCTGTCGAGCGTGTGGGGTGAGGGCACGACGATCTGGGCCGATTTGCCTTGGCGGGGTGCGGTTGAGTTTGAGGGCCAGGCTGGAGCGGCTTGAATTTGGAACGGTGCTTTAGTCGCCGGCGCGGTTCAGCACACGATCAAAGCGGACGGCGACGCGCTGCTGGCCCCCGCCGATGGCGACGGCCCGCACGATCGTGCCCGCGTGCAGGGCGCTGGCGGGGATTACGCCGGTGACCTTAAACTCGATCCAGACCTCGACGCGTTGGCCCGGGGTCAGCGGGCGGACGGCGTGGACGTCAAGCAGGGTGCCGCCGGCGGAGTAGTCTTGAGTTTGCGCAGGGCACGCGCTGTTGAGCCCGGCGGCCGCGAGCTTGGCGGGGCGGTAGGCGTGGTGCCGCGGGTAGATCCTGCGTTCGCGCGTACCGCTGCTGTCGTGGTGCCCGTGTTCCATGCGTTGCTTATCGGTTGCTCCGGGGGGCAAGTTGACGCCGGCGGAGTGTCTGTGCTGGCGAAGCGGGTCACGCCGCCCCGCCCCCCACATGTGGGCGGGCAGCGTCTGTCGGCGGACAGCGCGGGCGATGAACGGGTTCAAGGGCGCCGCCTTGCTGGCCGATCCTCACTGAGCATGGAGCTTTCGGTACTAATCCCGACCTCGCGCCGCCCGCACAAGCTCGGCGCTGCGCTGACGACGCTGGCCCGCCAGACGCTGGCCCGCGACCGCTTCGAGGTGCTGGTAGGTATAGATGGCCCCGAGAACGGCGAGCTCGAGTCGGTTGGCCCAAGCCCAGAAAACGTCACGATCCTCTCGTTCCCGCGCAGCGGCCAGGCCGCCACGAGGGCCCGATTGCTCGAGGCGGCCCGGGGCAAGTACGCGCTGTGTATCGCCGACTCGGCGCTGTGCGCGCCGACGTTGCTGGAATCACACCTGCGGGTGCAGGCGTCGTCGCCTGCCAAGGGCGGTGTCATCTCAACTGGCCCGGTGCGGCTTGCCCCGCTCAAGCCCGAGCGCACGATCGACCGGTTCTTGCTCGGCACGCGGGTCTTCACGGGGTACGTGCTGGCGCCAGACGAGCGTGCCGATGCACCGATCACCGGCGGTGGGTTCCGCGCCGTTTCGCCGCTGAACCTGTGCGTGCCTGTTGAGCTAGCGCAGCGGCTTGGCGGGTTCTGCCGCCAGCTCACCAGCGGGCAGTTTGACGCGCAGGAGCTGGCGTGGCGGCTGCTGAAGTGGCTCAAGACGCCGGTGATCGCCGACGCGCGATCGTCGCTCGATCTGGAGGAGCGCCCCGAGCCCGAGGACTGCTATCGCCGCATCATCACGCTGGGCTATGAGAGCGTGCAACTAGCGCAGATGAACCCGAGCTGCGCGATGGACGTGCTTGGGCAGGAGGTCTGCGGGCCGGGTGCTGCCCGCTCGGGCAAGACGATCGTCACGCGTGAGCGTCAAGCCGCCATCGAGGCGATGACCGCGTTCGAGATGATCGCGGGGACGCCGACTGCGGGGCTTGCGGCTGGCGAGGTCCAGTCGCGCGTCGCGCGGGCAGCGAGCAACTTTGAGGTGGCCCGGACCTGGCTTTGGCAGCTCGGGCAGCTCGCGGCCCTTGAGAACCAGACGCTCACGGCGGTGGTCTCAGAGTTTGAGTACCAGAGGACCGGCAAGTCCGAGCTGATCCCCGCCAGCCGCCAGCGGGCGGCGTGAGGGGGTGAACATCGTCATGATCGGCACGAGCCCAGCGCGGGCGAGCTGGCCAACACATGCTCCGGCTCAAGCCGTCGCGTTTGCGAACGGCGCGGTCGCGGGCCGCATCGCGCGCGGCCTCGGGGTCAAGCGGGCCGCGATGCCACGGGCGGTCACGTCCAGCAGCCACGGACGCGTCAGCCAGCCCTGGGCCCAGTATCGGGCCAGCTCGCTGGGGCGGTGCTGCCCGGGAACGATCTGTGTGCGACCAGCGGCGATAGCGCCGAGCACGCTGGCGGTGGTTAGCTCCGATGCATCCACCAGCGTGTGGGCCCGCCCGAGCGTCCCGGCAAAGTGCGCATCACTGCCCGCGACGATCGGGAGCCCGCGCTGGTCGGCGTAGGCGATGGCCCGAAGGTTCGCCCCGCGCGAGAGCGTCTTGCTGTTCCAGCCCTCGACGGCGTCAAGCGGCAGCCCGTCCATGACCGCGGCACCCATCCCGCTGCGCGAAAGGTCCATCGGGTGGGCCGCCACGGCCAGGGCACCCAGATCATGCGCACGGGCGACGGCGTCACGCGCCGTGGGTTTGCGGGCCGAGTCATAGCTCGCACCCAGCACCAGTAGGTGGCCCTGCTGGCAAGAGACCTCAACCCCGGGGATGACCAGCAGGCCATCGACGGACCGGCCAGACGGGTCTGCCAGACCCATGGCCACCAGGTGGGCATAGGCCGCGCAGCGGTCATGATCGGTGATCGCGATGGCGTCCAGCCCCATGCGCTTGGCACGGGCGACTACCCGCTCCGGACGGGTGATCCCGTCGGGGCTTACGCGGGTGTGCACGTGAAGGTCAACACGCAGCATCATGCTTGGAGTATCGCCCACGATTGGCCCCGGGTCGTCGGTATTCCACCCACCCTTACACAGACTTTGCAAGACCCTTGCGCCGCCTTCACACTCGGCAGATCCGCGATCTGCGCCTCCCTGCGGGTCGAGGCATCAGCACGTTGAACTGTGTGCCGGTTCGGGCCGATAAGCGCTAGGGACGGTTCCGCCATGTGCCGTCGATACTCGAAGAGGACTTTCAGCCATGTCGCAGCGCCCCGCACGCTCACACTCGCCCCTGATGCTCTTGGCCCTGGCCATCGCGGCGGGGACGACGGCACCGACCGCGATCGCCGCGGAGCCAAATCAGGCATTCGCCGAGCCAATTCTGGTCACGCCCTCACCGGCAGCGCTTGCCGCAGAGCTTGAGGACATGGCCCGCATTGCGGCCCAAACGCAGGCCCAAACGCAGGCCCAAGCCCTGGCCAGGGCCGCCAGCGCGCAGCCGGCAGCAAGTGCGGCAGCAACCTCCAACTCCACTTCCACCACCACCTCCACCACCACCACGATTGCCATGCCCACCGGCGAGAGCAACGGCGTGCTGGGCGAGACGATCTCACGCATGCTGCCGAGCTTGCGGGCCCGCGCCAGGACGCCCGCCGCCGCTTCGGGTTCAGGTTCAGCCTCAGGCTTGGAGGCGGGCCCGAGCGCCGGTTCGTCGGCACCGGCCGCGCTAGCGCCGCCGAGTGTCGGCGCGATCTCGATCCCGCTGGATGCCGGGGCCACGAGTTCATCTTCTTCGGGCAACGTCTCGGCCAGTCAGCAGCGGGCGTGGGCGCGGCTGCGCCAGCACCCCGACATGCTGACCGCCGGCCCGTCACGCAGTAGCTCAGGCGGGCCCGAGCACGCCGACGCGACCGGGCGGGCCAGCCACGTGAAGTTCCCGCCCGAGCCTCAACTTCAGGCCGAGCTTGGGTCAGGCACGGCCGCGGTCGATGGTGCGGACCCGGCCAGCGCTGACCCCTGGCTGGCGCTATCGCGTCCTGGCGCCATGCACGCGCTGTTAGGGACGCTTGAGGGGACGTGGGACGTCCGCGCCGAGTTTGACCTTGGCGACGGGCGCGGGACCGACGTTGTGACCGGCACGATGGTCAACACATGGACGCTCGGGCGGCGCTGGCTGCAGCAGAGCTACGCCGGTGCTTCGCCCGCGCTGGGGCGGTTTGACGGCCAAGGCACGCTGGGCTTTGACAACGCGCTAGGCCGGTTTGTTGGTTCGTGGGTTGACAGCCTTTCAACGACGATGATGCACACCACGGGCACGTACGACGGCGCGACGATGGGCATCACCCTCGCCGGCCCGTTCGCGGGCCCTGAGAACTCAACCTTCACGCAGCGGCAGGTGCTCAACGTGATCTCGCCGAGTCGATACA
>Ga0163144_10003052_pt1 | contig 38265 bp, 20 predicted proteins | sample OliLak19BULKMAT1_FD_123175 | JGI IMG/M metagenome (GOLD analysis project Ga0163144, IMG submission 123175) | Freshwater microbial mat bacterial communities from Lake Vanda, McMurdo Dry Valleys, Antarctica - Oligotrophic Lake LV.19.BULKMAT1 | ecosystem: Environmental > Aquatic > Freshwater >...
GCCCTTCTGCGCCCAGGCCACCGATGCGAAGGTCCGTTGCTCGCCCATCACCCCACCCCCTCACGCGTCGATCAGAATTTCTCTTACCGCATTCGATCGACTTGTGCAGAGCTTCCCTAGCGCGCCGCGCCGCGGGCCGCGGCGATCTCGTCGCCTACGACGGGATCGATCTCACGGTCGGCGCGAGCCCCGAGGGCGTCCCGCGCGTCCGACCCGCCGATCGCCCCGAGCGCCCACGCCGCGTGCTGGCGAATGAGCGGCTCACGATCGCCGAGGGCGTGCGTCAGCGCCGGAACGGCGGCGGGATTGCCGGTGTTTCCAAGCACGACGGCGGCGTTCCGCAGCAAGCCGCGGCGGCGCGTGCGCGCGAAGGACGTGGCGCCGAAGCGGCGTCGAAACGCGCTGCGATCGAGGCGGAGGAGGTCGGGCAGGAACGGGTAGAGGCCACCGCCGTCGGGCGCTTGCGTCGCCGTCGGGGGCGCGTTCCAGGGACAGACCTCCTGACAGACGTCGCACCCGAAGATCCACGGACCGAGTTGCGAGCGCAGCGCCACGGGGATCGCGCCCCGATGCTCGATGGTGAGGTAGGCGATACAGCGCCGCGCATCCATGACGAGCCCCTCCCCGAGCGCGCTCGTCGGGCACGCGTCGAGGCATCGCGTGCAGCGCCCGCAATGTTCCTCGACCGGCGCGTCCGGCACGAGCTCCGCCTCCGTCACGAGCTCGGCGAGAAAGAACCACGAGCCCGCGCGTGTACCGAGGAGCATCGTGTTCTTGCCGAACCAGCCGAGCCCGGCCCGGAAGGCCCACTCACGCTCGAGGACGGCGCCGGTGTCGACGTAGCGCTTGGTCTGGCGCCCCGGGAACAGTCGGGCCAGCGCGCGCTCGAGCGCGACGAGGCGCTCGTCGACGGCGAGGTGGTAGTCGCGGCCCGTCGCGTACGCCGCGACCCGCCCGCGCAGCGCGCGTCGCCAATCGACGACCGGCGGCGGCGCCGCCGTGTAGGGGAAGGTGAGCGAGATCACCGTGCGGGCGGCTGGCAGGATGCCGGCGACGGTCAGGCGGCGCTCGGGGTGACGCCCGAGGTAGTGCATGCCGCCCGCGAATCCGGCCGCGAGCCACCCGTCGAGAAAGGCGCCGCGGTCGATCGGTCGGGCCACGGCGAAGCCGCAGCCGCTGAACCCGAGCGCCGCAGCTTCGGCGCGCACGCGATCCTCGACCGTCATCGCGCGAGTCTAGACTACGAGCCGGGCGCGACGCACGTCAGCAACAACGAGTCCCGATCCTCCGCCGTCCCACCGCCGTCCGTGCTCCCGATGGCGCGGGTGCGGAGGCGTTCGGTGCGGAGAGCGAGGCCCCGCCGCTCGACGATGATGGTGGTCGCCGCGGTGCAGTGGTCGGGCGGCGTCAGGACGAGGGGCGGTGCGACCGTGAAGGTGTTGCCGCCCGATCCACCGGCGGCGGCACCGACGAGATCGGCGAGCGCCGCCACGAGTCGCGTGGCATTGCCGGCGTCGATGGCGTTCGCGGCGCCGGGCTGGGGGCTCTGGAGGACGTACGAGACGATCCCCGTCGCAGCCGGACAGTCCGCGAGGTGCGGGTCGGTGCCCGCCAGGCAGACGGCAACCGTGAAGTCGCAGCGGTCGTTGGCGACGCCGTCGTCGTCGCACGCGGGATCGCCGTCGGTGCAGCTGACGCTCGTCGTCGGCGGCGGATCGACGGCGCGGGCGACGACGGTCCATTCCGCGACGCAATCGGTCGTGGTGGTGCCGCCACCCGGCACCACCAACGTCGTGGCCGCCGCGGTCGGCACCGCGGTCGGCGTAGCGCTGGGTTGCGGGGTCGCGGTGGCGGTCGCTCCACCCGTGATCGGTGAAGGCGTCGGCGAAGGGCCGCCGTCGCTCGAGCAGGCGAACGCGGACCCGAGCTCGAGGCCGACCCGCGCGAGCTCACTGTCGGCAAACGGCAACACGCGCCGGAGGATGCCACCGGCCGCACATCCGTAGGCGGCGCCGATGCAGGGCGCGAGCGTGTCGGCGCCGGTCGGAGGGGCGACGCCGAGATCGAGGCACGTGCCGCCCACGCTCGCGAAGCCGAGGCCGGTCGGTCCGAGCAGGACGTCAGGCGCGAGCGCGCCGCAGGCTTTCACGATGGTCGCCGTGAGCCGCGCCCGCGTGCCCTGAGCCGCGTCGTCGAGGGCGCCGAGCTTGCGAGTGCAGCGTTCGGTGACGGCCGCGCAGCTGCTCGGCGTGCCGCCCGTGAGGCGGCACGCGAGCAGACCATCGACGCAGCGTCCGGCCACGGCGAGCTGCTTGGTCAGGAGCTTCCGCGCTGCCGTCACGACCGCGCGCTGGCAACGCACCGCGAGGCGCGACGGATGCACGTCGACGGGCGCCGTCATGGCGAGGCACAAGCCAGCGCTGCTCTCGTCGAAGACGCGCGGCAGCAGATCGGGCAGGTGTGGCAGGGCGACCGCGAGCGCCCGCTCGGTCGCGCAGGTGGCGCGTTCCACGCAGGTGAGGACGGCGCTCGGTGACGTGAGCGCGAGGCCGACCTCCGCGGCGCACGTGTCGTCGAGGCTCGCGAAGGCGAGGACCTCGGCCGAGCGCACGACCGGGAAGGGCACTGCCGCCGGATCACCGGCGCAGCTCTTGGTGAACTTGCTCTCGAACCCGTCGTGCGTACGGCCGAGCTTGCCGAAGCGGCTCTGGCAGCGCTTGGCGATCCGCGCCAGGCACGACGGCGCGTCGACGTCACCCGCGGCGAGGCATCCGAGCGCATCGAGACCGCAGCTCTCGAGAAAGCCGAGCGCCGTCGTCGTGAGCTTGGTCGTGCCTTTCGCGAGGGTACGCTCGCAGCCGAGGACGGCGCGCGGCACGATCGGCGGCAGCGGCGCGGTGACGGTCGGCGACGGCGTCGGGGTGGCGGTGATCGTGGCGGTGCGCGTCGGCGTCGGCGATGGCGTCGGACCCGTCGGGGCGATCGTCACGGTCGGCGACGGGGTCGGCGTCGCACAGATGTACTCCAGGCAATCGTTGCTGCAGCAGGCCCCTTCGGCGCCCGCACCGGGATCGCACGGCTCGCCGGCCTGCCGAATGCCGTCGCCGCAGACGGGGCAGGGCGGAAACGGGGATAGCTGCGGCAGGATGACCGTGGTCACGGCCGGCGGATTGAAGGTCACGCCGCCGGCGATCGACACGTTCGTTGCCGGGGCCTGGAACAGCTGCGTTCCGCTGCCCGTGGGCGCCAAGAAACGACTACCCGTGCCGAGTGTGAGCGCCTTGGCGCCGGCGAGAATGATCGCCGGCCGGGTGCTCGTGACGGCGCTGCGGGCGTCGACCAGGGCGTTCGGCTGCACGGCGAGCCGGCACGCGACGAGGCGAACGTCACCGGCATCGCTTCCCGACCCCGCGCTGACGTCGATCGTCTTGGTCGCGGTGAGGGTCGCGTCGGCGCGCGCCAGTCCGGCTTTCAGGTCGACATAGCCCCCGGTCGCCGTCGCGACCCGGCCGTTGGCCACGATGGTGGCGTCGAGGCGGAGGTCCGTGCCGGTCGTGAGGATCATGTTGCCAGCGGTCGCGTCGTCGCCGCCGCCGCTCATGTCGAGGCCGCCTTGGAGGAGGAACGCGCGACCGACCGTGCCGTCGAGGTCGCCGCCGTCGCCGTTGGCGCCGCCGCGCAGAATGATCGAGCCCTGGAGGGTGACGTCGCCGTCGAGCGCCGTCAGGACGCCGGCTGGTGCCTCCTGCGTCGCGATGCTGAGAATACCGCCGCCACCGTCGGGCGAGGCCCCGTTCGCGCGCATGGTCGCGGCGCTGGTCACGACGACGGGACCGGCCGCCTCGAGCGTGATCGATCCGCCGTCCTCGCCCGTCTCGCCGTCGCTGTCGGTGCTGCCGTCCGCGACGAGATCGGCCGCGACGGTGAGACCGCCGCCGGCGACGACACCGGCCAGCGCCGTCTCCCCGGCGCGCAGCGTGATGCTGCCGCCTTCGCCGTCGCCGAAGCTGCGGACATCGATCATTTTCTGTACGGCGATGTCGTCGCCGGCCGTGAGCGCGACCACACCGCCGTCGCTCCCCGCGCCCGTGGCGCGGACGATCGCGCCTTGCGTGATGCCCGTCACCGCGCGGAGGTCGATGGTGCCGCCGGCGGAGGCGCTCGAGCTCGCGAGCAGCTGCCCGGCCGTCTCGAGGCTGATCCGACACGCGGACGAGAGCCGGATGTTGCCGGCAGAGGGCGCGGACAGGTCGATCGGTTGGCGCACCACGATGTCGCCCGCGCCGCTCGCGCAGCTGGTGCTCGTGCTGGTCAGTTCGACGGCGAGAGCGCCGGCCGCGACGATCGGCTTGTTGAGCGTAATGGATCGGGCTCGGACGCTGAGCGTGCCGGCGCCGAGCGCGAAGGTGCCGTCGAAGCCGAGCGGACGATCGCCGAAATCGAGCTGACAACCAGTGACCGCACAGGTGGCAGGTCCAGCCAAGGTCTGGGCCGCGAGCGAGCACGAGGTCGCCGCGATCGGACAGACGAGATTGGCGTTCATCTGCGCCGGGGTCTGGCTCGGGTTGCCCGGCTGATCGCAGCAGAGAAGGGCGTGCGCCGAGGTGGCGGCGAACCACCACCACAGCAGCGCGACCGCGAGGCCACCCCGACGAAGGAACTCACACGGCACGGTCCGAAGTTATGACGAGCGCGGAGGTGCGCGCAAATCACAAGTCGCATGCGAGATGTCGACGGCGGTTCGCCGCCGTCACGCCGTCAGGGCGTCGGTGTTGCCGTCGGGGCGAACGTGACGGTTGGCGTCGGCGTCGGATCCGGTACGGAGAGGCAGGTGAGCAGCAACGTGTCGCTGTCCTCGATGCCTTTGGTGCCGCCGAGCGGTGGCGCCGACGTCGTGTTGATGCGGAACTTCTCGCTCCGTGCGCTGAGACCGCGGCGCTCGACCGTGATCTCGGCCACGTCGGTGCAGTTGTCGGGGGCGGCCAGCACGAGCGCTGGCTCGAAGGCGAGGGTGTTGTCGCTATCGCCGGTCGCAGGCACGTCGGTCAGCCGTCCGAACGCCGCGATGAGCGCGACGGCATTTGCCGCGTCGGTCGTATCGCTCGAGTTCGGACGTGGGCTCACGAGCACGTACTTCGTGATGCCGGGTGGTGCCGTGCAGGTCGGGAGGTTCGGGTCGGCGTTCTGCAGGCAGAGCGTGACGCGGAACGTGCATTGGTCGGCGAGGCCATCGAAGTCGCAGCTCGGGTCGCCGTCGACGCAGCTCTGCTTGAAGCTCGGCAGGTCGTCGGTGCCGAGCGGCGGGAAGTTGAACGGATTGATCACCGCCCACTCGGCGATGCAGTCCGCGCTCTGGGTCCCGCCACCGGGCACGAGCAGCTCGAAGTGGCAGAACGGGTCGCAGCCGTCACCCGGCACGTCGTCTCCGAAGTCGCACTGCTCGCCGAGGTCGATGACACCGCTCGGGCAGCCGGGAGTGGGCGTGGGGGTGGGCGTCGCCGGCTCGCCTGGCGTCGGCGTCTCAGTCGGGGGCGGGGTGCTCGTCGCGGCGGTCGAGGTGACCGCTGGCGTGAAGGTGGAAGTCGGGGTCGGCGGCAACTCCGTGGTCGTCGGCGTCGGGGTCGTGGTGATCGTCGGTGTCGCTGTCGTGGTCGGGGTGATCGTCGGCGTCGCCGTCTTGAGCGGCGTCGGCGTGACGGTCGGCGTCGGGAGGGCGCAGAAGGCATCGTTGCCGAGGCTCAGGCCGACGCGCGCGAGCTCGTTGTCGACGAGCGGCAGGGTCTGGCGCACGATCGACGATCCGGCGCAGCTGTACGCCCGTGTGACGCAGCTCGCGACCGAGGTCGCGTCGGTCGGCGCGCCCGCACCGAGGGCGGCGCAGCGTTGGCCGATCGTCCCGAAGCCGGCGCCGCTCGCGTCGAGCAGGGCATCCGCCGGCAGGGCGCCGCAGGCATTGCGAATCGCCGCGAGCATCTTGGCGCGCGCGCCGCTGCTCGGATCGTCGAGGGCGCCGAGCTTCCGGCCGCAGGCGACGCCGATCTTCTGACAGGCTTCGCGCGGCTTGCCGGAGAGGCGACACTTGAGGAGCGCGTCGACGCAGCTGCGGGTGGCCGACAATTGGCGTCCGATGAGCTTCCGTCCGCTGGTGGCGACGGCGCGCTGGCACCGGACCGTTTGCGCGGCGAAGGGCGTGCCGGCGAGGCCGTCGAAGTTCCCGAGGGCGGGCGGCAGGCACTCGCCGTTCTCCTCGACGTTCGAAACCAATCCGAGCAGGTCGGTGACCCGCGGAACGCCGACGCCGAGCGCCGTACGCAGCTGGCAGGGCGTGACGATCTGCAGACAGCTGGCGATGACTTCGGGCGAGGAGAGATCGAATCCCTGGCACTGCGGCTGGAGCAGCGAGAAGCCGAGCACCTCGGGGCTGCGCAAGAGCGCGAGCGGTACCTGCGGCGGGTCGCCCCCGCACGCGGCGAGGAACTGCGTACGGAATTTCGTTTGCACGATCTGGAGCTTCGCGAGCTTGGCTTCGCAGCGATGGGTGGTGCCGCCGAGGCACGACGTGCGCTCGCCGCCCGCCGGTTTGGTCTGGAGACATTTGAAGGCGTCGAGCGAGCACGCTTCGAGCGTCTTCAGCATGGAGGTGACGAGCGCCGCCGATCCTTTGCCGAGGGCCTTCTCGCAGGCCAGCACGGGCTTCGGCTCGGTGAACGGCAAGATGGGCGTGGCGGTCGCGCCGACGGTCGGAGGCAGTGTCGGTGTGGGTGCATCCGTCGGGCCCGTTGGCTCGACGGTGACGGTCGGGGTCACGGTGACGGTCGGCGGCGGCGTGAGCGTGGGCGTCGGGGTTTTCGTGCGGGTCGGCGTCGCCGTCTTCGTTGGGTTTGTCGAGGTCGCCGTGACCGTCGGCGTCGGGGTGACGGTGGGACACGCGAACGCAGAGCAGTCGGCATTGCAGCACGCGCCGTCGGCTGAGGCCCCGTTGTCGCACGGCTCGCCCGGCTGGCGGATCCCGTCGCCGCAGACCGCGCAGGCCGGGTAGACCGCCGCGTTGTCGAGGTGCACCGGCAGTGGGCTGAACGTCACGTTGGTGCCGATCTGCGGCGCCTTGGCGGCCGGATGCACGAGGGCGTTCCGACCGACCGGGTCGGCGCGGTACGTGCCGCCGGCGCCCACCACCAACGACCCCGGCGCAATCAGATCGATGCGCGGATTGCCGTTCGCGCTCGCCGCCGTGGCGTTGACGCTCAAGCCGGGGGCGAGCGTGAGATTGCAGCCGGCCAGCGTAACGTCGCCCGCGAGCCCACCGGCGCTGGCCGTGACGTCGAGGGTGCGCGTTACCTCGAGGTTGCCGAGCGTACCGAGACCGGAGCGCATCGTGACGGAGCCGCCGCTGGCGAAGCTCGCTGTGCCTTTGGCGTTTACGGTCGCGCCGAACGTGGTCGAGCGACCGATCAAGACGTTCAACGAGCCGCCGCCGTCGCTGCCGCTCAGGTCCATGCTGCCCGTGATCGTGCCGTCGCGTCCGACGAAGATGTCGACGTCACCGCCCGAGCCGCTGCTGTCATTGCTGATGGTCTGCGGTCCGTGGACGTCGATCACGCTCGTGAGCACGAGGTCGCCGTCGAGCGCGGTCACCCGCCCGACGACGTTGTCGCTGCTGTCGATGATGACGGAGCCGCCACCGCCGTCCGGGTTGGCCCCGACCGCACGGAGCGCACCCGACACGTTGACGGGACCGAAGGCGGCCAGATTGATCTCGCCCCCATCGTAGCCGCCGTCGACGTCGCTGCTGCCGTTGGCCTTCATGTCACCGATCACGGTGAGCATGCCGCCGACCTTGATGCCGCCGACGCGATCGACGCCGGCGCGGGCGCGCACGTCGCCGCTGCCACCGGCCGACGTGCTGCTGACGTCGATGGTCTTTTCGAGGCGGATGTCGTCACCGGCGAGGATGTCGACGTCGCCGCCGTCCCCGGCGCCGCCGGTGGCGTCGATCGATTGGACGAACAGGGTGTCGGTTCCGGATTGCGTCGTCAGGCTCCCGCCGCCGCCGACGACCCCGCCGCTCAGGTCGATCGTGCCGCGATGGCTGATCGTGGTGCCGGCGAAGAGCTCGATGGCGCCGCCGCTCGCGCTGTTGCCCGTGGAGCTGGTTTCGAGGCCGCGCGATCGGAGCAGGCCGGTGTTGACGAGCTCGACGCCGTTGCCGGCCTGGAGCCGCATCAGGCCGCCCGAGTTGCCCGAGACGTCGATCGTGCCCGAAACCAGGATCGAATCGGTCGCGAGCAGCCGAATGGTGCCGCCGCGCTTGTTGTTGTCCGAGCGCGCCTTCACCGCGCCGCGCACCTCGATCTGGCCGGCGCGGACGACGAGCGTGCCGGCGTTGGCGTTCTGGGCCGAGACGTCGAAGGTGCCGGTGAAGATGACCTTGCGGGTGCCGAAATCGAGCTCGCAGCCCGCGGGGGCGCTGCCGCCGGGAATGGTGCAGACCTGGGTGGTGGGACCGCAGGGCGCGAAGAGGATCGGGTTGTTCTCCGGCGTGAGGTTGCAGACGGCAGCGTGGCCGAGAACGGGCAGGAGCACGAGCCCGCACAGGACCAGAAAGAGCGTCGACTTCTCGAAGGGGGAGCGCGGAACCATGAGTCGCTAGAATAAGGGTCATGCGAGTTGCGGTGCAACCCACTTTTCGTGCGAGCTTGCAGCGCAGGTGCCCTGCCAGATCGCATGGCATCTATAGACGCGCTCTGGACGCGCTCTGGACGTGATCGAACGTTCCGGATCTTGTCGGGTCCCCGCAGGGGCCGGCAGACTGGAGGGCGTGCGATACCTGGTAGTCGGGGCTGGGGGACATGCGGAAGAGGTGGCGTGGTCGCTGCAGGAGCACGAACGCGGACGCGGGACGACCGCCGAGATGCTCTTTTTCGACGATGCGCGCGCCGTGGGGCCGTTGCCGTCGGGTCTCGGGTCGATCGTCGGCCCGCTCGACGCCATCCCCGACCACGGCGATCGGCGGAGCGCGCTCCTGGTGCTCGGCGTCGGCCGGCCGCATGTGAAGGTGCAGCTCAGCGAGCGCCTGGCGCGGACCGGCCTCGCCTGGGCGACGGTCGTCCACCCGCGCGCCACCGTCGGCCCGAATGTCGAGATCGGCGCCGGCAGCTACATCGCGGCCGGCGCGATCCTCACGGTGAACGTCCGCCTCGGTGCGTTCACGACCGTCAACATGCACGCTCAGGTCGCGCACGACTCCGTGGTCGGGGCCTTCGCGACCCTGCACCCGAACAGCCATGTCGCCGGCAACGTCCGCATCGGCGAAGGCGCGGAGCTCGGGACCAGCGCGGCCGTGATCCCGGGGATCACGATCGGGGCGTGGGCCGTGCTCGGGGCGGGGGCGGTCGCGGTCGAGTCGCTCGCCGGGGACCGCACCTACGTGGGGATGCCGGCGCGTCCCGTCGAGTCGCCGACCCGTCGCAGCGCCTGACCGCCGGCGCGCGCGGTAGGCGCCCCGTCCGGGTCAAAGCCTTGACGCGCGCGGAACTCCTCGTCGTTGCGAGCCTCGGCCCGCGATCCGTCGGCGCGCGCCGTGCGACCTGCGCAGGCGGCTGGCCAGGGCGGACGCAAAGCGCGGCCGGGACTCAAGTTTCCTCCTGGCGTCGTCGATAACCGAGGCGAGTGGGAGAGCGGAACTGAGTCGGGCGGGACGGTCCCCCCGAGGAGCTCTCCTGAAGCGCAACGAGGCCCAGACAAGGATGTCGGGGACCATCCAACCACGGAGGAACACCCATGGCTCTCAATATCAGCACCAACGTTGGGTCTCTGAATGCTCAGAGACACCTCGAGTCCTCGAGCAACAGCCTGAACAAGTCTCTCGAGCGTCTCGCGTCCGGTCTTCGCATCAACAGCGCAGCAGACGACGCTGCCGGTCTCGCCATCGCCGACCGGCTCCGCGCCGACGTCCGCATCGCCACCCAGGCCGTTCGCAATGCGAACGACGGCATCAGCGCCATCAGCATCGGTGAAAAGGCGCTCGGCAAAGGCGGCGAGATTCTCGCTCGTCTCTCCGAGCTGGCCTCGCAGGCCGCGACGGGAACCGTCAGTGACTCGCAGCGCAGCGCGCTGCAGGAAGAGTTCACCGCGCTCGTGTCCGAAATCGATCGGATTTCGAACACCACCACGTTCAACAGCGTGAACCTGTTGTCCGCCGGTACCACGGTTGCCCTCCAGATCGGCCTCGACGGTTCGAGCGAGAGCCGCATCTCCTTCAACACCGTGGACGGCTCGTCCAGCGGCATCGGCTTGCAAGGTGTGGCGGTGTCGACGGCCGTAGCGGCGCAGTCCGCCCTCGGCGCGATCTCTTCGGCGATCGCGACGGTGGCCAGCCGCCGTGGCTCCCTCGGCTCGATCGAGAGCCGACTCAACACCGCGATCGCGAACCTGCGCGTCGCGCGTGAGAACTTCTCGGCTGCAGAGTCGCGCATCCGCGACGCTGACGTCGCCGAGGAATCGGCAAATCTGACCCGCACCTCGATTCTCCAGCAGGCGGGTGTTTCGGTGTTGGCGCAGGCGAATCAGCAGCCGTCGCTCGCGCTGTCGTTGCTTCGATAGGCAGCAGATAGCAGGACCACGAGTGTCCGCCGGCTCGAGTGATCGAGCCGGCGGCAACCGTGGACAAGGACGATCACCATGTCCGTCACACGAGTGGAAGGAGTACGGCCGCTCGAGGCCACCACGACTGCCGCGAAGCACCAGCCGCGACCGTCGGAGGAGCATGCGAAGCACCACGACGTCACGGAGTCCGCGGCGCGCCGGTCGACGAGAAGCCCAAGGTAGAGCCGAACTTCAAGCCGTACTCGCTGTCGTTTCGTTTCGACGAGGAGCTGAATCGCGTGGTGGTGAAGGTGATCGATCCGACGACGGGTGAGTTGCTGCGGGAGATTCCGCCGGAAGGCGTGATCGAGGCCCTGAAGCAGCTCCGGCAGATGCCCGGCAGCTTGGTCGACGAGGAGGCGTAGAAACCGCGATGGCAACGATCACATTTGGTGGGCTCGCCACCGGCATCGACACCGACAGCATCGTGACCCAATTGGTCGGTCTCGAGCGCCAGCGCAGCATCACGCCGCTGGCGAACCAGAAGACCGACGCCAACACCCGGCGGATCGCGCTGCAGACCTTCAACGGCAAGGTCGCCGCGTTCCTGACCGCGGTCAACAAGCTGAAAGATCCCGAGAACGTCCAGATCCGGAAGGCGACCTCGAGCAACGAGTCGGTGCTGACGGCCGCCGCGAGCTCCGGCGCGCGCAGCGGCTCGACCGAGATCACCGTCCACAATCTCGCGCGGCCGTCGATCGCCACGTCGGCGAATGGCCAGGCCACCGCGACCTCGACCGTCGCCACCGGCAGCGGCAACTTCTCCTTTCGCGTCGGCCCGACGGGCCCCGTGCAGACCATCGCGATCGACACGACGACCACGCTGCAGGGCCTGGCGAGCGCCATCAACGCGCTCGACGCCGGCGCCAACGCGTCCGTCGTGAACGTCGGCACGACGAGCACGCCCGACTTCCGCCTCCGCCTCGGCAGCGACGCCAACGGCATCGACCAGGCCGTGAGCATCGTCAGCGACGACACCACCCTCGGCGTCGCCGTCAGTCAGACCGCGCTCGATGCGTCGTTCAGCGTGAGCGGCTTCGCCGATCCGCTCACCCGCTCGAGCAACACCGTGGGCGACGTCATCCCGGGGGTGACCTTCGATCTCCTCGACGACGGCGGCCCCGTGACGGTGACGGTCGGCGGCAACGACGACGCGACGATCGGTCAGGTCGACTCCGTCGTGAAGGCCTTCAACGACATCATCACGTTCGTCGCCGGCGAGAGTGTGATCGAGCAAGACACCGATAGCGACGATCGCAGCGTGAAAGTCGGTCCGCTCGCGTTCGACAGCACGGTCCGCGGCGTCATCGATTCGCTGCGACGCCTGATCTCCGACCCCACCACGGGGGTCTCCTCCGACTACAGCGTCATTGCGCAGCTCGGCATCACGACCGCGCGGGACGGCACGCTCGCGTTCAACCAGGCCGTCTTCAAGACCGAGCTCGCCGCGCGCGGGGGCGAGGTCGCGAAGCTGCTCGGCGGCTCCGCCGGCGCGCCGGGTGTCGCCGATCGCCTCTCCGACTATCTGACCGCCGTGACGCAGGCCGGCGGGCTCATCGACGTCCGCAACACCGGTGTCGGCAACGAGATCCGCTCCCTGGAAGATCGGATCGCCGCCGGCCAGCGCAACCTCGACGCCTTCGAGGCAAATCTCCGGGCCCAGTTCACCAGTCTCGAAGTCTTGGTGCAGAGCCTCAAATCACAGGGCAGCTTCCTCACGAGTGCCCTTGGGAGCCTTTCATGATCTCGGCGCAGAACTCCGCTCGGCAGTATCAACAGGCCCAGTTCGCCACGGTGGATCGGGGTCAGTTGCTGCTCATGATGTTCGACGGCGGGGAACGGTTCCTCTCGCAAGCGGAGCAACGCCTCGGCGGCAATGACGTCCCGGGATTTCTGCAGGCCCTCGGCCGTGCGCAGGCCATCATTGCCGAGCTCCTCTCGACGCTCGATCACCAGCGCGGCGGCGAGATCGCGCGCAATCTCGACCGGCTCTATCGCTTCATGCTCGACCATCTCCTGGAGGCGAGCGTCGCGAAGAGCGGCCGCCACGTCGGTCAGGTGCGCCGCATTCTCGGCATCATCGGCAGTGGGTACCGCGAAATTCTGCGGAACGGGATGCCGCAGCTCGATGGCGCTTGATCCGACCCCACTCGCGCTGACGCAGCACGCGATCGCGCTCTGGAACGAGGTCGCGGCGGCCTACGACGCGATCGAGCGCAAGCTCGCTGCCGGCGCGTGGGACGGCTTCGCGGAAGTCGCGACCCACATCGCGACACTCGAAGCAGAGCTGCAGCCGCTGTTGACGTCGATTGCGACGATGCGCGCCGACGGTGGGAGAACGGCGCCCGAGCTCGCAGCCTCGTGGCACGATCTCGACAACATGATGGAAGCGCTGGCGCGCCGGCAGAAACAGCTGGCGATCGCCGCGGCGAGCGCGCGCGACACGACCGCCGCCCGCCTGGTCCGCGCCCGCATCGCGCGTTCCCGCGCCGCGGGCTACACCCCGTTGAACCCGCTCACGCCGCGCATCACGTCACGCCGCGTGTAGCGCGCGCTGCGCGTCAGGAGGCGGCGGCCGGCTCGTCGATCGCCGGCGCGCGCCTGCACCAGCCCCGTCGCATTGGAACGGGCGTCCGGGTGGTCAGGACGCGATGGGATGTGGGACAGTGGCGCGCATGAGCAAAGCGGCGCTGTTGCATGACATGCTCCGGGCGTCCGAGCTCGAGTTCCTCATGGAGGCGCACGACGGGCTCTCGGCAAAGATCGCCGAGGAAGCCGGTTTTCGCGGCCTCTGGGCGAGCGGGCTCGCGATGTCGGCGGCGCTGGGCGTGCGCGACAGCAACGAAGCCTCGTGGACGCAGATCCTCGAGGTCCTCGAGTTCATGAGCGACGCGACGCGCGTCCCGATCCTCCTCGACGGGGACACCGGCTACGGCAACTTCAACAACGCCCGCCGGCTCGTGCGAAAGCTGCATCAACGCGGCATCGCGGGCGTCTGCATCGAGGACAAGCTCTTCCCGAAGTCCAACTCGTTCCTCGCCGAGGCCAAGCAGCCGCTCGCCGACATCGACGAGTTCTGCGGGAAGATCAAAGCGATGCAGGACTCGAAGCACGACACGGCCTTCGTCGTGGTCGCGCGGGTGGAGGCCTTCATTGCGGGCTGGGGCCTCGCCGAGGCGCTGCGCCGCGCTGAGGCCTATCGCGTCGCCGGCGCCGACGCCGTCTTGATCCACAGCAAGAAGAGTACGTCGCTCGAGATCGACGCCTTCATGCAGGAATGGGCCGGTCGGCTGCCCGTCGTGATCGTGCCGACCAAGTACTACGCGACCCCGACCGACAAATTCCGCGACCTCGGCGTCAGCATGGTCATCTGGGCGAATCATGCGATCCGGGCTTCGATCGCGGCGATGCAGTCGACGACCCGCCGCATCTTCCTCGACCAGTCGCTGGCGAACGTCGAGAACCAGATCGCGACGATCGCCGAGGTGTTCCGCTTGCAGGGCGACGACGAGCTGCAGGCCGCCGAGAAGCGCTACCTGCCGGCCGCCGAGCTGACGGTGAACGCCATCATCCTCGCCGCGGCCCAGGGCCTCCGCTTCGGGGAGCTCACCGAGACGCAGCCAAAGGCGCTCCTCAAGGTGAACGGTAAATCGATTCTCCAGACCCAGATCGACCACTTCCGTGGCATCGGCGTGAAGGACATCACGGTCGTTCGGGGCTTCCGCAAGGACCTGATCGCCGGCGACACGTTCACGACGATCGACAACGACGCGTTCGCCGAGACGACCGAGCTCTCCTCGCTGCACCGCGCGCTCGACGCGGTCCGCGGCACGACGCTGATCAGCTACGGCGACCTCGTCTTCAAGCCCTACATCCTGAACGAGCTCCTGCACGACCCGAACGACGTCACGATCATCGCCGACGCCGATTGCGCCGACGACGGTGCGTACCACGAGTGGGTCGTCACCGATCAGCCGTACTCGCGGCGGGCGTCGTACGGTTTCGTCCAGCTGCGGGCGGTCGAGGACCAGCTCAGCGCGGCCTGCTCCGGCGAGTTCATCGGGCTCTTCAAGGTGAACGAGGTCGGCGCCTGGATCGTGAAGCAGCATCTCGCGGCGCTCGCGCGCGAGCCCGACTTCGCGACGATGCGCATGCGGCACCTGCTGACGCGCATCCTGACGACCGACACGATCGCCGTGAAGTTCATCCGCGGGTCGTGGATGGACATCAACAGCATCGTCGATCTGCAGCGCGCCGAGGGGTTCTGATGCTGGCGATGCAGGCGTTCGGCGCGGCGCTCCGCGCGCGCGGCTACACGTTCTGCAGCGGCGTGCCGTGCTCGTATCTGCAATCCCTCATCGACTATGCGATCTCCGAGTGCATCTACGTCGGCGCGGTGAACGAGGGCGACGCCGTCGCGCATTGCGCGGGGGCGTGGTTGGGCGGGCAGAAGGCCGTCGTCCTGATGCAGAACTCGGGCCTCACCAACGCGCTCTCGCCGCTCACGTCGTTGAATCAGCTGTTCGGGATTCCGGTGCTGGGGTTCGTTTCGCTCCGGGTCGGTACGCCGGAGGAGCCGCAACACGAGATCATGGGGCGCGCCACGCCGGCGCTGCTCGAAGCCATCGGCATGCCCTGGGCGTTCCTGGCGGAAGACCCGGAGGAAGCGGAACGGCAGCTCGTCGACGCCGACCGTCGCATCGAGGACGGCGCGTCGTTCTTCTTCGTCGTTCGCAAGGGCACGTTCGACACCTACGGGTTGCAGGCGGCGCCGCTGCCGCGCCGCACCCACGTGGCCCCACAGCGCTCGGCAGCGCCGCCCCCGGCAATGGCGCCACTCCGCCACGAGGCTCTGCGGGCGCTCGCCGATCATCGCCAGCCCCGCACCGTCTTCATCAACACGACCGGCTACACGAGCCGCGAGATGTACGCGGTCGACGACGGCGGCTGGCAGTTCTACATGGTCGGCTCGCTCGGCTGTGTCAGCGCGCTCGGGCTCGGCCTCGCGTTGGCGCGGCCGGATCTCCGGGTGGTCGCGCTCGACGGCGACGGGGCGCTGCTGATGCGGCTCGGCGCGCTCGCCACGAACGGGACGTACGCGCCGCCGGGCTTCCTGCACGTGCTGTTGAACAACGCCTGCCACGAGTCGACGGGGGCCCAGGCGACGGTGGGCGACAACGTCGACTTCACGGCGCTCGCCGCGGCGAGCGGGTACGCGATCGCGCGCGACGTCGCGAGCGTCGACGAGCTCGCGGCACGGTTCGACGAATGGCAGCGACAGCCACGCCCGACGTTTCTGCACCTGCGAACCCGACCCGGGACCGCGGGGCCGCTCGTCCGGCCGGCGATCGCGCCGTCCGACGTGAAGACACGCCTGCTGCGGCACCTGGCGGCGCTCGGAGGGGACGCATGAACCGGAAGACGTCGTGATCCGGACGGCGGTGCTCCTGGCCGCTGGCATGGGGACCCGCCTGGGCGCCGTCGGGGAACGCCAGCCGAAAGGCTTCGTCGAAATCGGGGGCGTCGCGATCGTCGAGCGCTCGGTACAGCGCCTCTTCGCGCATGGCATCGAGTCGATCGTGATCGGCACCGGCTACCGGCACGAGCGCTACGACGCGCTCGCCGCGGCGTATGCCACGTCCAGCGCGTCCAGCACGTCCAGCACGTCCAGCACGTCCAGCACGTCCAGATTGATCACCTGCATCCGGAACGAGCGCTACGCGACCACCGGCAGCCTCGACACGCTGCTGGCGGTGCGCGCCGCGGTGCACGCCGATTTCCTGCTGCTCGAAGCCGATCTGCTCTACGACGACATCGCGCTCGACGTGCTGCTGAACGACCCGCGCCCCAACGTCGTCCTGGTGAGCGGCGTCACGAACGCGACCGACGAGGTCTGGGTCCAGACCGGTGACGACGGCATCGTCGAGGCGGTCTCGAAGCGCGCGGCCGATCTGCGCGACGTGGCGGGGGAGTGGGTGGGCATCTCCAAGCTGTCGCTCGCCGCGTACGATGACCTCTGCGCGTGGCGGCGCGCGGCGCCCGCGGCCGCCGACGTGCCCGACTACGAAGGCGCGATCGTCGCCGCGGCCGCGACGCACGGGATCGTCGCGCGGCGGATCGCGGACCTCGCGTGGGGCGAGATCGACGACGCCGGCCAGCTCCGCCGCGCGCTGGGAGTGGTCCATCCTCGCATCGTCGCCAACGAGGCCGCCCGCGCCGTCCGGCGCGACGTCCTCCTGACGCCGGGTCCGGCGACGACCACCGACAGCGTGAAGCGCGCCCAGGTCGTCCCCGATCTCTGTCCGCGCGAGGCCGAATTCGGGGATGTGCTGGCGCAGCTCGCGGACGATCTCACCGCGTTCGTGGCCGATCCGCGGACGCACACGGCCGTGCTGCTCGGCGGCTCGGGGACGGCCGCCGTCGAGGCGATGCTGGCGTCGGCGGTCGGCGACGGCCCGCTGCTCGTGATCGACAACGGGGCGTACGGGGCCCGCATGGCGGCGATCGCCGCCGGCTACGGTATGCCCTGCGTGAGCCTGCGGAGCGCCGCGACGGCGGCGCTCGATCTCGCCGCGATCGACGCCGCGCTGCACGCCGGCTGCGACGGGCGGCGCTTTTCGCACCTCGCGGTCGTGCACCACGAAACCACGACCGGCCTGCTGAACGACGTCGCCGCGATCGGGACGCTCTGCCGCTCGCATCAGGTCGATCTTTTGGTCGACGCGATCAGCTCCTATGCGGCGGTCCCGCTCGATCTCGCCGCGATGCACGTGACGGCGGTCGCGGCGACGGCGAACAAGAATCTGCAGGGCATGGCCGGGGTCGCGTTCGTGATCGCCAGCCGCGCGTTCTTCGCGGCGCTGCCCGCGACGCCGGGCCGGAGCTTCTACCTGAGCCTGCGCGAGCAATACCGCTTCTTCGCCGCGGAACGGCAGATGCGCTTCACGCCGCCCGTGCAGACGATGTTCGCGCTCAAGCAGGCGGTGCTCGAAACCAAGCTCGAAGGCGTGCCGGCCCGTTACGCGCGCTATACGGCCGCGTGGGAGGCCTTGCTCGAAGGGCTCGAGCGGCTCGGCCTCGCGACGCTGGTGCCGCGCGCGCTGCAATCGCATCTCCTGACGGCGATCCAAGAGCCGACCGCGGCCGGCTACGCGTTCGACGCGATGCACGACTACTGTCGCGCCCGCGGCTACACGATCTATCCCGGCAAGCTCGCCGAGCGCGGCTCGTTCCGCGTGGCGACGATCGGGGCGATCACGGCCGCCGACGTGCGGGGGTTTCTCCGCGTGCTCGGCGACTATCTGCGGACGTTGCCGACGGACTGAGCGTCGCGCTCGGCGGTCCGGGACCGCGCGTGCCGCTTGGCGGTCCGGGACCGCGCGTGCCGCTTGGCGGTCCGAGGCTGCGCGTGCCGCTCAGGCCTGCGCCGCCGTGGCGCCGTGATCGGCCGCGATGCCGAGGAGGCGGGCGACGCGATCGAGCCAGCGTTGCACGCTCGCGTCGGCGGGCCATGCGGTTCCCCCCGCCAGCAGCTGTCGGGCTGCCGCCGTGTCGTCGCTGCGGAGCGCCTGCTGCAGCGTCGCGACGTGCTCCCAAAGGGCGCGTTCGGCGGGATCGGTGATCTGGGTCAGGACCTTGCGGTCGCTGCCGTCGGGCGAGCGTGAGCACCAGCCCTCCGCCGCGAGCACGACGTCCTCGTCACCGAGGCGATGCCACTGCGCGCCCCAGCGTTCCATGAGGCGCCGGCCGTTGGCTTCGTCGTTGGTTTTCCGCCCGGCCGTCTGGCTCTCGAGGTGGTACAGCACGCTCGCCGGTTGGTAGACGATGCGTCCGCCCCGTTGGCGGACTTGCAGACAGAAATCGACGTCCTCGTAGCCGTTGCGATAACCCTCGTCGAAGCCGCCGACGGCGTCGAACACCGCGCGCCGGACGGCCATGCAGGCGCCGGTCACGCATTGCAGCTCGCGCCGATGATTGACGGCGGCGAACGCGCCGGGCGCGTGCGCGAAGAGGTGATACGGGATCGGCAGGTCGCGCGAGAAGACGACGCCCGCGTGTTGAATCGTCTCGTCGGGAAAGAGCAGCTTGCTGCCGACGACGGCGACGGTCGGATCGGCATCGAGCTCGGCGATCAACGGCGCCAGCCAGCCCGCGAGCGGGATCGTGTCGTTGTTGAGAAAGACGACGTGCCGGCCGCGCGCGGCGCGGGCGCCCTGATTGCAGGCGGCGGCGAAGCCGAGGTTTTCGGCGTTCCGGATCACCTGGACGTCGCCGCCGAGCGTCGCGAGGAAGTCGGCGGTGGCGTCGGTCGACGCGTTGTCGACCAGGATCACCTCGAAGGTCGGGCCGTCGGTGACCGCCGCGAGCGTGACCAGGCACTGCTCGGTCAGCTCGGCGCGGTTGAAGACGGGGATGACGATCGAGCAATCGAAGCTCGCGTCCGGGCGCGGCGTGGCGGGGATGGGCTGCGCCGATGCCGGCCGCGCCGGTGCGGACGGCGCCGCGGCGCCGCCGACGCTCGCGCGCAGGTTGGCGAGCCAGTGGGCGCGCGCCTGGACCACGTCGGGACGGGCGGCCGCGTCCGCGGCCGTGCGGGCGTAGATGATCGCCGCGGTGCGGAGATAGTCGGGCCGCATGCTGCTCGTCATCGACGAGCCGTCGAGGCGGTGCGTGAAATCGGCCGTGATGCTGGCGACGTGCTCGAAGGGGAGGCGCGCCGACAGGCGGAGCCAGAGCTCCCAGTCCTCGTGGGAGGTCAGCGATTCGTCGAAGCCGCCGACGGCCGCAAAGGCCGCGCGCGTATGCAGCGCGCAGAGCACGGGAAACTGGTTGTTCACCAGCAGCCGGGCGCGATCGAAGTCGTTCGAGTACGGCCGGTCGCGGACGACGGTCTTGTAGCGCGCGCCGTCCTTCACCTGCACGACGCGGAGGGCGTCGCTGTAGACGACCCGCTCGGGATTCTCTTCCAGCAGCGGGACGAGCGTCTCGAGGTGCTCGGGATAGTAGCAATCGTCGTCGTCGAGGTAGGCGATGAAGCGCCCGCGCGCGACGCCGACGCCGCTGTTCCGCGCCGCGGCGAGGCCGCGGTTCACGGCGTGGCGCACGGTGCTGATGCGGCCCTGATGATCGAGCGCGTCGATCACGGGCTGCACGTCGCTGCCGCAGTCGTTCACGACGACGATCTCGAAGTCGCGATAGGTCTGCGCGAGGATGCTCTGGAGCGCGATGCGCAGCGTGTCGGGACGGTCGTGGGTCGGCACGATCACGGAGACGGCCGGCGTGGCGACGGTGGGCAGCGGCAGTGCCGTCGTTGCGGACGTGGGCGGCGTGGCAGCGGCTGCGGCCGGACGCGCGGGCGGCGGCGGCGCGACGGCCGAGCGTACGGGGGCCGGCGCGGCCGGGGCCGGCTGCCGTGCGGCCGGCGCCACGGAGGCTTCCGGCGCGGTCAGCGAGTACACACGCCGCAGAGCGCGCTCGCGCTCGAATAGCTCGACGCCCGTCTTGTCGATGGTGAAGGGCTGGAGGGCCGTCACGAGCTCGATGCGTTCCGCGCTGGCCGCGGCTTCGAGCGCCATGACGAGCCGGCGCACGTCGGTGTGGGCCACGGGGCGGAGCGCCTCGATGCAGCGCCGCACCTCGTCCCAGCGTCCGAGCCGTCCGCATGCGATGGCATAGTTGGCGACCGCCACGGGCTCGGGCCGGACGGAGCAGGCGGCGTCGAGAAAGGCGGCGGCGAGATCCGGCGGACCCCACGGTGACTGCAGGAGCGCCGTCCCGAACTCGGCACAGGCGTGCAGCTCGGCTTCGCCGCGATCGCTGCAGGCGCTGAGCGTGGGGAAGAGCTCCTCGATGTCGAGCTGGCCGCGGCGCGCGATCGCGTTCCGTACGACCTGCCGGCTCGCCTCCGCGATGCGCTCGCGCTGGGTGCTCGTCATACTGTCGGCGTGGAGCCGGTAGTAATAGAGGATCTCCGGCACGTAGACCGCGGCCGTCCGTTCGACGATGCGGATCCACATGTCCCAATCCTCGGCGCCGTCGAGCGCGGGATCGTAGAGCCCCGCGGCCTCCTGGCAGCTCCGCCGATACAGGAAGGCGGCGATGCCGGGGTTCTGCTTCAAGAGCGAGCGAACCGAGACCTCTTGGTCACGATGGATGCCGGTGATGCGGCTTTCGTCGTCGATCCAGGCGAACGCCGCGTAGGCGAAGCCGGCGTCGGGATGCTGGTCGAGCGCGCCGACCAGGGCTTCGAGGAAGATCGGCGCGCAGTGGTTGTCGGCCGACGTCCAGGTGAGGAGCTCGCCGCGGGCGTGGGCGAAGCCGGTGTTGAGCGCGCCCGGCAGACGGCAGTTCTCCTGGTGGAGGACGACGATCCGCGGATCGTGGAGGCCGTCGAGATATTCGCGCGTGCCGTCGGTCGAGCCGTCGTTCACGATCACGAGCTCGAAGTCGCGGTAGGTCTGGGCGAGCACGCTGCCGATGGCTTCGGGCAGAAAGCGCAGGTGGTTGTAGACCGGCAGCACGACGGAGACGCGCGGAGCGCCGGCCGATCGCGGCGCGAGCGTGGCGGTCGGCGCCGTGGCAACCGGCACCGGCATCGGCGCGGCCACGGGAGCCGACGCCGGCATGCTCGGCGGCACGGGATGCGGAGCGGCAGTCGCCACCGCCGGCTGCGCCACCGTCGGCGTCGCCGCCGGCTGCGCGGTGCGGATCTCCTCCGACGCCCGGCTCAGCAGGCGCGCCGGCAACGGAATGCGCGACAGCACCACGATCGGACGCGCGTAGTCGGCGCTCCGCGCGATCACCTCGCCGTACGGCATGGCCAAGCCCTGGCTGATGCGCTCGACCTCCGACTCCCACGAGCGGCCCTCGTAGCACTCGGGCTGGCTCGCCATCTCGAGCATCACGTACGAGGGTTTGAGCGCGAGGAGATCGGCGAGGAAACGCTCCTTGTTCCGGATGTGGTGGTAGACCGAGTAGATCGTGACGAGATCGACCTGCTGGCCGGCGAGCCGCTCGGCCAGGGAATCCTCGCCGCCGATCGCGCAGTGGAAGTCGGCGTTGTCGACCTTGGCGAGAAACGCCAAGACCTTCGCGAGCTCGACGTACTTGTCGTAGGCCTCGACGCCGATCGAGCGCCGCACGTCGGGACGCTCGGCCATCGTGATGCAGAACATGCCGATGTTGGCGCCGATGTCGAGGTGCGTGTACGGGCGGTCGAAGAGCCGGGCGCCGACCGCGGCGATCATCGGGATGCGCGGATCGTCGGCGGGACGCTGGCCGGGAATCGTGAGGCCGGGAATCTGGATGGTCTGATAGACGCGCTCGTCGGTGCCGTGATCGAGCGTCGCGAGGAACGGGCACGACGAGTCGAAGTTGCACGACTGGATGAGCGGCTCGAGCTGCGGCGTCACGAACGTCGCGAAGACCGCGTGCAGCCGATCGAGACAGGTGAGCCCGGCGATCCGGCCCGGTGCCGACGGCATCGCGCCGACGTCACCCGCGGCCGTGCGCCCGACGACGTCGAGGGACTCCTCGAACGGCTCGCGCTGCGGCAGCGCCCGGGCCTCCTCGAAGTCGACCAGCACGGGCAGGGTGCCGCGGAACATGAGGTTCTTCTCGTGGATGTCGGTGTGGACGACGCCGCGGTCGTAGAGCGCGCGGACGGCGGCGGTGATGGCGCGATAGGCCTCGGCCAATGCGGCCGCCCCGAGCGTCGGCATGACGGCGTCGAAGGGCGTCAGCCACTCGAGCAGCAAGAACGCGTCATCGCCGTCCTCGGCGTAGCCGTGCACGACGGGCACGGAGGGCAGGCCGGCGAGGGCGTCGAGATGGTGCCGCTCGTTCCGCAGCGACGGCTCCGGCGAGAACGCGGGCTCCGACTCGAGCTTGCTCTCGATCGTGACCGCCACGTGCTTCACCTTGAGAAAATAGGTGGCGTGCGCGGTCGTGACCTTGAAGAGCGAGGCGCCGCCACCGGGCTCCCACGGCCGCGCCAGCGGCGTCAGCTCGTAGGGCGTGTCGGACAGCAGCGCGCGGATGACGCGCGCGAGACGATCCGGATCGGCGAGGATCCCGTCGAGGTGGCGGAGCTTGGCGTCGAGAGCGATGGGATTGAATTCCATGGGGCGCGATCCTTTAGAGCGCGGCGTGAGCCGCGGAGTCGGAGACGTTGAGGCTGGCGGCGGCACGCAACGGCTTCCGCGCGGTCCAGCAGAGGAAGAGGCCGTCGGCCTCGTGGCCGTCGTAGCCGACGTACTCGGTCACGGTGCTGAGCCCGAGGTCGTCGAGCAGGGTGGTCAGCTCGGCCGCGTCGAACCAGCGCTCCCAGCTCGGCATCGCGAGGGCGCCGAGCTTCTGCTTGTTCTTGTCGATGATGACGAGCGTACCGCCGGGCGCGAGCACACGAACGAGCTCACGGACGGCCTCCGGAATGCGGACGGCGTGCTCCAGCGCCTCGACGCAGAGGACGGCGTCGAAGTGGCCGGCGGGGAAGGGCATGTCGAGCAGGCTGTTCTGGACGGTGTGAATGCCGGCCGGCACATGGCGCAGCATCTCGGCCGAGACGTCGAGGGCCGTGATGTCGGCGTCCGGATGATGACGCTGCAGCAGCGCGGCGTAGCGGCCCTTGCCGGCGCCGGCATCGAGGATGCGTTTGCCAGCGGCATGGCCGACGTGGGCCAGCACGGCGCGGGCCCGGCCGTCCTGCTCGGCGATCTCCGGGCGATACTCGCCGACGGTCGCATCGAAGTGGCTCGCGATCCGGCATTGCTCGGCCTCGATCGCGTACTTCACGCCCCATGACGGCTCCTGATCGGGAAAGTACGCCGCCCCGACGCCGTACGAGCCGAACCATCCGCCACTCGGATTTTGCAGCGCGGCGAGGAACGTCATCGCGCGCTCGGCGCGCGCGACCTCGCCGATCCGGAACCACACCTGCGCGAGCTGGGCGACGCCGGTCGCGCACACCCACGGCACGTCGCTATAGGCCGGGATCGCGCCGTTCGGCAGCTGATGACGGGCGATGTCGGCCATGCCGCGCCGGACCTCCTCGTCGCAACCGAGCTCGAGCAGCGCCTCCTGCATGTAGGCGTAGAAGTGCGTCAGGTGGCTCGGCGCCTCGAAGCGCGTGCAGTAGGTGCGGCGCAGATAGTAGTCGAGGCTCTTCGTGACGAAGCGGCCGTAGCGCGGCTCGTTCAACAGCTCGGCCGCGCTCCGGAGCGGCGCCAGCACGTAGAGGTGGATCGCTTCGCTGACCTCGCCGCGGGGTCCGAGGCTCCAGGCGCCGCCCGGCGGTGGCACGGGCAGACGGCCGGTCGACTCGTCGCTCGCCGCGAGCAGCCAGTCGCAGGCGCGCCGCAGCGGCTCGGCGACGCTCGGCTGCGTCGGCAAGAGGGCGACCCAGCCGCGCACCACCTGGCCGGTGTCGAAAGCGAACGCCTGATCGGTACCGGGTCCGACGAAGGCGCCGTCGGAACGTTGCACCGCGACGAGCCAGTCCGAGAAGCGCTGCGCGAGGGCGCGCTCACCGAGACCGAGCAAGGTCGGGATGTAGTAACCCGTCACCTCGGGGTAGGCGACGCGCTGCTGCGACGAGACGGCGATGCCGCCTTCCGCCAGCGCATAGCGCTGAATCCACCGCACCGCCGACTCGAGCATCGTGCCTCCTCCCATCCACCCGTCCACGTTCATCCGCGCCCCGCGCGCACCCACTCCAGCGTGCGCCACTCCAGCGTGAAAGAGATCAGCAACGGATGTGCCATGGCCGCGCGTCGGCGCGGCGCCGCACTCCGCAGGAATCGCTGCATGCAATGGAAGGCCTTGCGGTCAACTTCCTGACCGGCGCGGGACCGTCGGCACATTTTTCCGCCACCGACCCGCCCGCGCGTCTGGCGCAGCGCCCGTCCGTGCGACGCGCCGTGCGTGTTGCGCATGGCACCCGGCTTGCTGAACCGCCGCGTGGCCGCTCGCAAGGAGCGGCGCTCATGGGGTGTGAGTGTGTGGGGTGGGGTGAGGTGGAGGGTGTGGGGATGTGGGGAGAGAGAGCCGAACCGTCGCTCGGTGAGCCTGCTCACCGAGTGGCGGCGCGGCCTGCTCTGCCGTCGTGGCAGCACATGACGAATCGGATCACGAAGCGAAGGACAGGCCCGTGAGCACGCCGCGCAGCGACAACCTCGCCGTGCTCGCGACGCGGGCGCCCGCGCTGGCGACGGCGATCGCCGCCGTCGTGATTCCGCCGACGCACCAGCTCGCGACGACGGCCGGGGGCGCTCGTACGCTCACGATCGGCGGCGTGCCGTTGCAGCATCTCGTCGATCCGGTCGGCGAGGCCGTGCGCTGGGCCCGCGCGACCGTCGAACGTCTCGAGGCCGTCGCCGCGACGCGCGTCGTGATCGTCGGCCTCGGGCTCGGCTATCACGTCGAGGCGCTCGCCGAGCGTTTCACCGGCGCCATCGTCGTGGTCGAGCCCGATCTCGCGGTGCTCGCCGCCGCGTGCGAAGCGCGCGACCTGACCCAGTTGCTCGGCCGCATCGTGATCGTCGGCGGCGACGCCGCTCCGGCGGACACGCCGGCGGGCGAGCGCGTGCTCGTCGTCGCGCATGCCCCGGCGCTCGTGATCGCGGGCGGCGCGTATCGCCGCGTCCTGCAGGCCTGGCAGTCGCAGGCGGCGCGGAGCGGGCTCCGCCTCAAGGTGCTGGTCGTGACGCCGCTCTATGGCGGCTCGTGGCCGATTGCCGGCTACGCGGCCCGCGCCCTGACCGAGCTCGGACACGAGACCCACTTGCTCGACCTGGCGCCGTTCCACGACGCGTTTCTCGGCCTCGACCGCTTCGGCGCCCGCCGTTCGAATCGACGCGTGCTCGAGTCCGGCTTTTGCGACGTGATGTCCGCCGGCGTGGCCGCGACGGTCGACGCCGTCGAGCCCGACCTCGTCCTGGCGCTCGCCCAAGCCCCGCTCGGACCGACCGCGCTCGACGCGATCGGCAAGCGCGGCGTGCTGCGCGCGCTCTGGTTCGTCGAGGATTTCCGCGTCATGACCTCGTGGCGCGATCTGGCCAAGCACTACGACTACGTCTTCACGATCCAGACCGAGGCGTGTCACGAGGCGATGGCGCAGGTGACCGACGCCCGGCTCGCGTATCTGCCGTGCGGCTTCGATCCCCGCGTCCACCGTCCGCTCGCACTCGACCGGGCCGAGCAGGCCGAGCTCGGCAGCGCCGTGTCGTTCGTCGGGGCCGGCTATCGCAATCGGCGCCTGTCGTTCCGGCGCTTCGTCGATCTCGACTTCAAGCTCTGGGGCAGCGACTGGGGCGCCGCGGAAGGCTTCGGCCGCGTCCTGCAACGGAACGGCACGCGCATCGACACCGACGACTCGGTGAAGATTTTCAACGCCAGCAAGGTCAACCTGAACCTGCACTCGTCGACGTACCATGAGGGCGTCGACCCGCGCGGCGACTTCGTGAACCCACGGACCTTCGAGCTCGCCGGCTCGGGCGCGTTCCAGGTCGTCGACCGCCGCGAGCTGCTGCCGCCGATCTTCACGGCCGACCGCGAGCTCGCGGTCGCGACCAGCATTCCGGAGATGCGGGCGCTCACCGAGCACTACCTCGCGCACGACGACGAACGCCTGGCGGTCGCCGCACGGGCCCGGACTCGCGCCCTCGCCGAGCACACCTACACCCGCCGCATGGAGGACATGCTGGCGACGGTGATCGGCGCCGCCCAGGAGCGCCTGCTGAGCCGCCGCCGCACGGTGACCGTCGGCGACGTCGCGCGCGCCGGTGACGGCGAGCTCGAGCGCTTTCTCGCCCGCTTCGACGCCACCACGCCGTTCACGCTCGACCGCCTCGCCGCCAGTCTCACCAAGCGGGAAGGGGCCCTCAGCGAGCCCGAGGCGATCTTCCTCTTCCTGCACCAATTCGACGAGCTCTATCTGCGGGAGCACCGCGCATGAGCCGGGGCGCCGTACCGGAGGCGCCCGAATTCACTTCGGGCGCCGACGCCCATCGGAGCACGGCGGCGAAGCCGCCGCGCGCACGGGGGCGAATTCGAAAGATTCTGATCGTCAACCTGACGCGCTTCGGCGACTTGCTGCAGACCTCGCCCGCGATCGCGGCGCTGAAGCGCCAGCACCCCGACGCCGCGATCACGCTCATGGCGGAGAAGAACTTCGCCGACGTGTGCGACGGCATCCCGGGCATCGACCACGTCTACCGGGTCGAGCTCGATCGCCTCGGTAACCGCATCCTGGAGGGCGGCAGCCAGCTGCTCGAAGCGTACCGGACCGTCGAGCACGTGATCGCCGAGCTCCGCGCCGAGCATTTCGACCTGGCGCTCAACTTCTCGAGCTCGCGCATGAGTGCCGTGTTCATGGGTCTGCTCGGCATCGACGACGTGCGGGGCTGGTCGATGACGCCCGACGGCTTGCGGGTGATCCGGCATCCCTGGGCGCGGCTCTTCGCGACCATGTGCCTCCACCGTCGCTACGCGACCTTCAACCTCGTCGACTACTACTGCGCCATGACGGGCGGGCTCGCGGATACGCGCCGCCTGGCCTACACCGTGGCGCCCGCGGCGACCGCCAAGGCGGCCACCGTGCTCAGCGAGCTCGGCATCGGGGACGACCAGCGCTTCGTCGCGCTCCAGCTCGGCGCCAGCCGCGCGATCCGACAATGGCCGGAAGGCTCGTTCGCGGCGCTCGGTACGACGCTCGTCGCGGCCGGCTTCCGCATCGTCATCATCGGCGGTGGCAGCGATCGGCCGCTCGGCGATCGGGTCGCGGCGGAGATCGGCGCGGCGGCCGTGAACACCTGCGGCAAGACCGGCGTCGGCGAGCTCGGCGCCGTGCTCATGCGGGCCGCGGCGCTCGTCACCGGTGATACCGGTCCGATGCACATGGCGGTCGCCGTCGGCACGCCGGTGGTCGGGCTGTTCTTCGGTCCGGCGTCGCCGTTCGACACGGGACCGTATGCCGCCGATCACGTCGTCGTGCAGACTGGCGCGCCGTGCGCGCCCTGCGATCACAACGTCACCTGCCTCGACCCGTTTTGTCGCGACCAGCTGGCGCCGGAGGCGATCGCCGCGGCCGTCGTCGCGCGTGTCGGCAACGACTGGAACGCCATCGAAGCGCTCGCCCGCAACGTCGCGCCGGCGCGCATCTACCGCACGGGCTTCGATCGCGAGGGCCGTTTTGTCTCGACGCCGCTCGGTTCGCCGATCCGGCGCCGCGAAGACGCCCTGCGCGACGGCTATCGGGCGTCGTTCCTGCATGTGCTGGAAGGCGTCCCGTTGCCCGCGCCGATGCCGGCGGCGCTCGATCTGACGCCGTTCGCGACGGTGGCGCAGCTGGCACGCGACGGGCTCGCGCACGCCGCCCAGCTGGCGAAGCTGGCGCAGGCCAAGCAGCCGCGCATCGCCGATCTCGAGCGCCTCGGGCGCGAGCTCGACGGGCTCGACCGCGCGCTCAAGGAGCACGGGGGGATGCACCCCGACACGAGCCCCCTCACACAGATGTTCACGTTCGGGAAAGAGAACCTCGAAGGCGACGACGTCGCCACGCTCGCGGTGGAAACCGCGCGCCTCTATCGGGATCTGGCCCGGTGTGCGGACGACATGGTGGTGCTGCTCGGCGGCGCGCAGCGGAAAGAAGAGGAGAACGATGCACGTCTTCATCAATGAGCAGGAGATTCCGACCGGCGCGACCGCCGGCACGACCGTTGGCGAGGTCATCGAGGCGAGCCGCATGCACATGGATCCGAGTGCGATCGTCACGACCATCACCCTCGACGGCGCGGAGTTCCACGCCGGCGACGAGGGCCGCTACAACCGGCGGGGCGCGTCGAGCGTCAAACAGATGGTGATCACCACACGCTCGCCGACCGAGTTCGCCGCCGACAAACGGCGCGGCCTCGCCGAAGCGCTCGACTCGGTGGCCGAGCGAACGCGCCTGGTGGCCGTGCTGCTGCGGCAGTCGGAAGCCCGGTCGGCGAACGGCCTGCTCGCCGTCTTGATGGAGGAGCTCCGGCTGACGATGCTGCTCGACTACCAGCTCTCGCTCCTGGCCGCCGACAAGCCCTCGGACGCGCGCGACGAGATCGCCACGATCGCGCCGCAGCTGCTGAAAGCGGAAGAGCAGAGCGATTGGGAAACCCTCGCGACGCTGCTCGACAGCGGGTTGTCGCCGACGCTGGATCGCTGGGCGGCGAGCACGCGGGCACGGCTCGCGGCGTAAGTCGTTCCCGAGCGCGGTGGGACCTGGCGGCGTCCGTTGCCGCTGACGGCCGACGCCCGCGACCCCATCACCACGGGCGGTTCCCGCCGCCGCGACGAGGCCCAGGCTCGTGTGCCTTCCTTCGTCGTGCTGTCTCCGCCTGCCGACAGGCTTCTGACTCGACTGCAGCCAATCCTCTGGCGCCGATGCCTGCGCCGCGTCGAGAACCCCCAGCAATCCCGAGACGTGTCCGTGGCACATCCGTTGCTGAACCCGGCAAGAATTGCCGAGTGCAGCCATGAGAATGACCAGGGTCACGATTCTCGTCGCGTCGTTGGCGACGCTCACCGCGCGCGGCGCCGGCGCCGAGCCGCTCTTCGCCTCGCCGCCGCACTACGTCGCCGGTGACGGCACGCACCGCATCGTTCTCTTCCTGAACGAGCCGGTGAGCGGGGCGCTGGCGGCGCGCGGCGCCGACGGCAGCTACGAGATCCGCGTTCCGCGCAGCTCGGTGGATCCTTCCATTCAAGGACAGGATTTCGGGTCCGACGGCTGGGGCAACGGCGGTGACGCCGTGAAGCACCTCGTCCTCGCGACGGGACCGCAAGGCGACACCAAGATTCACATCCAGCCGAGCGCGCCGCTCGGCGGGATCGACGCGCATACCGACGACGATCCGCCCAGGCTCGTGATCGAGCTGCTCGCGAACGCCCCGACCCGTACGCCGGTTGCGACGCGGACGCCGCAGAAGTCGGCGCAGCCGGCGCGGACGGCCGCGCCGAAAGCGCAGGCGAGCAGCGCGCCCGCCGCGCCCGCGTCGCCAGCCTCGTCCAAGGCACCGGCCGCGACCGCCACGCCGCGCCCGCGCCCGACCGCGACCCCGAAGCGCACGCTCCAACCGACCCCACAGCCGACGGCGACCACGCAGGTCGAGCCCGTTACGATTGCCGCCGCCGAGCCGCCAACGGCTGCGGCGCTCGCACACGCGACCGTCCTGACGGCGCTGGCGCCGCTCGATCGTGCCGCCTTGGCGCAGGCCGATCAGGCGCGGTTCGCCAAGACTGCGGCGCCGCCGCACGACGCTGCCCACGACAACGCCCACGACGCCACCCACGACACGGGCCACGACGCCGAGCCGCCCGCGCCGGCCGGTGGCACTGTGCCCGTACCCGCTGCCGCTGTCCCCGCGACAGCGGCGGCTCCGCACGCGCCGCTGGCGCCCGCAGCTGGCGCGCTCGCACCTCCATCCGCGTTGCCCCGCATGCCCGGCTCGCTGTCAGGGGTCGGCCTCGGTTGCCTCTGGCGCCGGGTCAGCGGCCTCGCGTTCTGCGCCGCCGATCCGAAGGCGCCCCCGTACATCGGTGATCACACCATCACGGCGCTGGTCGGCGCGCTCGCGCGCGGCAAGCTGCCGGAGCCCGAGGACACGCCGCCGGTCGTGACGCCCGCGCTGCTGTTTCTCCAGGCCGACGTCGCGTTCATGACGCGCGCCCCCGAGGGCAAGCTGCTGCCCGTCATCGACGCCTATCGGCGCGCGCTCCGTCAGCATCCCGAGTTTCCCGAAGCCTGGCGCGCCCGGCTCAACATCGCGCTCGCGTACCGGGCGCTCGAGTTCCGCGCCGAGTCGCGCACGCTCGCGGGCGAGGCGGCCGTCGATCCGACGGCGGGGCTCGTCCGCGGCCTCGTCGGCGATCTCGCCTTCGTGACGGGTGATCCGGCGGCGGCGACCGAGGCCTACCGGAAGGCCGCCGACGTCGGCGGCCTCGGCGCGTGCTTCGCGAGCCGCGGTCGGGCCCGGCTGGCGCTCGCGCAGAATGATGCCGCCACGGCGGCGCACGAGGTTGCCGGGCTCGGGTCGCTCTGTCCGACCGATCTCGCGAACGATCCCGAGACCCAGTGGGTGCGCGGCCGGCTCGCATTCGCGCAGGGCGATCTCACGACGGCCAAGAAGATGCTCGGCGACGCGGCGGCGGGGCTCGGCAAGCTCGACCGCGGCGCGGTGCTCATCGATCTCGGCGCGGTCGCCGAAGCGGCGAACGATCCCAAAGACGCCCGCAAGGGCTACGAGCAGCTGCTCGACGGGGCGTATGGTGCGCGCGCGGCCCGGCAGGCGACGGTGCGGCTCGCGATCCTCGACGGCGTCGGCGGCGACGTGGATGCGGGGCTCAAACGCTTGTCGCGGCTCACGCCGGAAGCCGGTGATGCGGCGCGGCGCGCGCTCGTGATGCAGACGGCGCGGAGCGCGCTCGCGCGCGGGGCCGCAGCCGAGGCGATCGCGGCCCTGCACGAGGCCCACCTCGACGCGGCGGCCTTGCCGCTCGCCGATCAGCTGGTCATGGCCGACGCCTATCGTGGCATCGGGCTCACGGGTGAAGCCGAGCGCGTGCTCGCGGCGGCGCAGGCGAACGCCGGCCCGAACGGGTCCGATGCGCTCTTCGCGGCGCGCGGCACGCTGGCGCTCGAACGCCGTGATCCGGCGCTGGCGCTCGCCGTCGTCGACGAATGGATTCGGGTGCGGGGCCGGACTGCCGGTGCCCTGGGATTGAAGGCGCGGGCGGCCGCGCTGAGCGGCGACGCGATGGGCGCGCACGCGGCGGTCGCCGCGGCGGTGATCGAAGATCCGACGCTCGCGCGCACGCTCGCGCTCGACGTCGCGGAGCTGCTGCGCGAACGCTCGCCGGCGGCGGCATTGGTACTGGCGCGCGAGGCGCTCGAGCCCGGGCCGACGCCCGAGCTGCCGGCGGCGCGGGCGGCCACCGGCCTCGCCATGGTCGGGGCGCTCGCCGAAGCGGCGGGTGACGACGACACGGCGCTCGCGGCCTTCACCACCTTGACGGCGCGCTACGGCAAAGAGCCGATCGCGGCCGATGCGGCCTATCGAGCCGCGCGCCTCGCGGCGCGTCGCGTGCCGGGTGACGCCGGCACCGCGTTCGACGAGGCGGCGAAGAGCAAAGACGCGCTCGCGCGTCGCGTGGCCGGGGCGGCCCGCGACTATGAAGCGATCGTGAAACCGTTCGGCGCCCCCGGAGGAACGCCATGACCCAACCCAGAACCCAATCTCGAACCGCGGCGAGAAGCGACGGCGCGATGCCGCCGGATCGCTTGGCGGAGCTGCAATCCGCTTTCGAGGTCTTCACGGGCGCGACGGCCGTGCTCGAGCAACAATACCGCGCGTTGCAGTCGCACGTGCAGGCGCTCCGCACCGAGCTCGACGACAAGCAGCGCGCGCTGAACGCCAGCATCGAACGGCAGCGCTGTCTCGAAACCCAGGCGCTCCGGCACAGCCGGCTCGCGGCCATGGGCGAGATGGCCGCGACGCTGGCGCACGAGGTCCGGAATCCCCTCGGCGCGATGGAGCTCTTCGTCGGCTTGCTGGAAGAGGAGGTCGCCGATCGGCCCGCGGCGCTCCGGCTGACGGCGCAAGTCGCGAGCGGGATCGCCGACCTGAACCATCTCGTCACCAACATCCTGGACTACACGCGCTTGCCGGAGCCGCGTCGGACCGCCGTCGACATCGACGAGCTCGTCGACGACGCGCTCCTCGGCAGCGCGCCGGCGCTCGGCGAGGGCGTGCGTATCGAGCGCGGCGAGGCCGTGCAGGTCGAGTGTGCGCTCGACCGGGGATTGCTGATCCAGACCCTGCTGAATCTCTTCCGCAACGCCGGCGACGCGATGGCGGGGCAGGGGACGCTCCGCATTGCCGTCGAGCCGAACGCGCGCTGGGTGCGCATCGTCGTGGCCGACAGCGGGCCGGGCATTCCGCCCGGCCGCGAGGAAAGCATCTTCGCGCCGTTCTTCACCACCAAGGAACGTGGCACCGGGCTCGGGCTCGCGGTCGCCCGCGCGGCGATCGCCGCGCACGGCGGCACGCTCGCCGTCCGGCCCCGGCCGACGCCCGACGAGGGAACGGGCGCCGTGTTCGTCCTGACGTTGCCGCGCATGGCGCCGCTGTCCGCCATGCCGAGCACCGCCACGCCGCTTACTGACAGAGGAGAAGGTTGATGGAACGCATTCTGGTCGTGGACGACGAGCGCGCACTGCGCCTCGCCATCAGTGAAACGTTGGAGCGGAGCGGCTTTGCCGTGACCGTGGTCGACTCGGGCGCCGCGGCGCTGACGGCGCTCGCCGACGGCGGGTTCGCGTTGGTGCTGTCCGACATGCGGATGCCGGTCATGACCGGCGCCGAGCTGCTCCGGACGGTGCAGGAGCGTCATCCCGGCCTGCCGATGGTGATGATGACGGCGTACGGAACGGTGGAGGACGCCGTACAGGCGATGAAGGCCGGGGCCCGCGACTTCCTGACGAAACCGTTCTCGCCGCCCGATCTCGTGCATCTGGTGCGGAACATCCTGCGCGATCCGAGCGCCGAGCGCGCCGCGCCGAGCGACGGCACTCGCCCGCGCATCGAGCGCCGCATCGTGACGAAAGCGCCGGCGTTGCAGCGCATCCTCGCGGTCGCCGCGGGGGTCGCGGCGAGCCGCGCGCCGATCTTGCTGGAAGGCGAGAGCGGCACCGGCAAGGAGCTCGTCGCGCGCTACATCCACGCGGCCGGCCCGCGCCGTCCGCAACCGTTCGTCGCGATCAACTGCGCGGCGCTGCCGCGCGATCTGCTCGAGAGCGAGCTCTTCGGGCACGAGCGCGGCGCGTTCACCGGCGCCGCGGCGCGGAAGCTCGGCAAATTCGAGCTCGCCCACGGCGGCACGCTGCTCCTCGACGAGGTCAGCGAGATGGAGCCGGTGCTGCAGGCCAAGCTGCTGCGCGTCTTGCAGGAGCACGAGGTCGATCGCGTCGGTGGCCTCCGTCCCGTCGCCATCGACGTCCGCGTCATCGCGACGACCAATCGGCCGCTCCGAGGGCTGGTCGCGTCGGGCGCGTTCCGCCGCGACCTCTACTACCGCCTGAACGTGATCCCACTGACGTTGCCACCGCTGCGCGCGCGCCGGGAGGACATCGATGCGTTGATCGACCATTTCTGCCGGCGTTTCGCGACCGATCGACCGCTCACTGTCGACGCCGCGGCGCGGGCCTATTTGAAGCGCCAGCCCTGGCCGGGGAACGTCCGCGAGCTCGAGCACGTGATCGAGCGCGGCGCGTTGCTCTCGACCGCCGGCATCATCACCGCGGCCGACGTCCAGATCGACGAGGAGCCGCTCTCCGAGCCGGCCGTCACGGCGTCGCTCGCGGGCCTCACCGTCCACGAGGTCGAACGCCGCCTCATCATGGAGACGCTCCGGCGCACCAACAACAACCGCAGCCGCGCGGCCGAGATGCTCGGCATCAGCGTGCGGACGCTGCGGAACAAGCTCGCCGAGTACCGCACCGGCGCGGGCGATAGCCTTGGCGCCGCATGATCGGGATTCGCAACGCGTCGTCTGCACATCGTGTGAGATTCGTCTCGAAATGGAACACATTCAGAGGAGCAGAAATTTTTTTGATCACATGATCGTCTGTTCCGAGGTTTTTTATTGACTTCGTCTCTTCGTATCCGGCAAGAGAGCGCCCCTGAGAAGCGGGCGCCTGTGAACGCAGTGCGCCTCGGCCGTCTTCGAACACGGCGGAGAGGACACGACGATTCACATCGCGCATCGGAGAATGGTGACACCGAAGGTCGTCCTCGCGATGGCGCTGGCGTCGTCGCTGCTGCCGTCCGCGAGTGTATTCGCCGCCGACGACGTCGCGTTGAGCCTCACTCGTGCCGTGCTCATTGTCGAACGGCGGGCCGCCGTTCGCGATCGTTTCGACGTCGTCGCCGAGTTTCACGTTCCGACCGACGCCGGGGGGGCTGATCCGGGCGTCGCACCCGTCAGCGTTTCCGTCGGGCCGTTCACGCAGATCATTCCGTCGAGCGCCTTTGCGTTGCGGGTGAAGCGCCCTCCCGCCAACGCGCAAACCGAAGACCGGCGGACGTGGGCGTTCAAAGCGCGCCCACCCGGGGTCACGCGTCTCCGCCTGGAACGCACGCGGGACGCGACGGGTGAGCACTGGGCTCTGCAAGTGCGGGCGCGCCGGGTCAGTTTGCAGGGCACCCACAATCCCGTGCTGTTCGAGCTACGGATCGGTGCTGACCGTGCCACTGTTGCTGCGTCGCTTCGGGTGGGCGAGACCCGCACGCGCACCACGTTTCGTTTTCCAGCCGGTGGTGCCGCGGGGTTCTGCGGTGACGGCACGATGGATCCCGGCGAGCAATGCGAACCGACGACCGACGGGAGTGAAGATTGCTGTTCCTCGTCCTGTCAGCTCGAGCCCACCGGTACGGTATGTCGTTCCCCCGCCGGTATCTGCGATGCGGCCGAAGTGTGTACAGGCGCCGGCGCCGTGTGTCCGTCCGATCGACCAGTGGCGGACGGCACGCCGTGTCCGGATGCGCTCTTCTGCAACGGGCAGGAGACCTGCAGCAACGGCAGTTGTCGGCCGGCGTCGACCCCGCCGTGTCCGCCGGAGGCGTGCGTCGAGGCGACCGACAGCTGCGGTGACAGCGAATGTGGCAACGGCGAAACGGAAGCCGGCGAGGATTGCGACCCGGGCGCGGACATCGCGGGTGACTGCTGCACGGCGACATGCCGGTTCGCTGCCGCCAGCGTCCAGTGTCGACCCGCGGCTGGTGTCTGCGATGTCGCCGAGACCTGTACTGGAGCGAGTGGCGCGTGTCCCGCCGACGCCGTCGCGCCCGGCGGCGAATGCCGGCCCTCGGCGGGTCCGTGTGACGTTGCCGAGGCATGCGCCGGCGCATCGCCCGCGTGTCCCGCCGACGGATTCGCTGGATCGGGTACGCCGTGCCGTCCGGCAGTGGATGTTTGCGACCGCGCGGAGACCTGTTCGGGGGCGGCCGCGACGTGTCCGGCCGACGCGAAAGCCGCCGACGGCACTGCGTGTTCTGACCCAAGGTTTTGCAACGGTGCCGAGACCTGCCAGTCCGGCAGCTGCAGTCCAGCCACGCCGCCATGCTCGGCCGATGATTGTGACGAGGATCAGAATCGGTGCGGCGAATGCGGTAACGACGTCGTCGAGCCGGGGGAGGATTGCGAGCCACCGAGCGGACCAGACGCCTGCCCCGGCGGCCTCACCTGCAGCGCGACCTGTACGTGCCCTGTTGTGACGCCCATCGTCGCGATTACCTCCCCGCCCAATCTGCAATTGTTCTCGTCGCATGCCGTGACCGTCGCGGGCACCACGCAAAACGCGATCTCGGTCGAATGCGCCGGGGTACCCGCGGCGCTGGCGCAAGACGGCTCCTTCCAGGCCGCGATCACGCTCCGGGAGGGTCGGAACCCCATCAGCTGCGTCGCTCGCAGCATCACCGCTATGGCCGCCGTCGATACCGTCCAGCTCGTCGCCGACACCACGCCGCCGACCGTCGTGATCGAAGCGCCACCGGCGGGCTTCATGACCGCGTCGTCGCAAATCGACGTCGGCGGCGCGATCACGGATGCCACATCGGCAGCGGTCCAAGCGGTCCAGCCGGTCGTCACCGTGAACGGCGTCCAGGCGAACGTGGCGAATCGGTCCTTCGTGGTTCCGGGCTTCCTCCTGCAGCCGGGGATCAACACCATCGCCGCCAGCGCCACCGACGCGGCGGGCAATGTCGGCACGGCCGAGATCACCGTCACCCTGCTCGCCGACGCGCCCGAGATGCTGCAAGAGCTCTCCGGCAACGGTCAGTCGGCCCGGGCCGGCGAGGCTTTGGGCGAGCCGCTCGCCGTGCGCCTCGTCGATCGCCGCGGCAACCCCGTCCCCGGCCGGCCTGTGACGTTCCTGGTCTCGCGCGGCGACGGGGTCGTAGGGGCGTTTCCCGACGAAGCGCGCACCGTCAGTGTCCCGACCGACGACAGCGGCATCGCGCGCGTAACCTTCAAGCTCGGCCAGCGGGTCGGGGGTGGCAATCATCAGGTCACGGCGAACGTAACCGGCGTCCCCACGTCCGTCGTGTTCTGTGCCTCGGCGGAGGGCTTGCCGCCGCGACGCATCGTCGTCGAGATGGGCGGCAACCAAATGGGCGCCGTCGGCACGAACTTGCCAATCCCATTGCTTGCGCTCGTCACCGACACGCTCGGCAACCCAGCGCCGGGTGTCCCTGTCACCTTCGAGGTCGTCCAGGGTGGCGGTGCGCTCGGCGGGGCACCGACGGTCGTGAAGGCGACGGACACGGAGGGGCGCGCATCCGCCGTGCTCACGCTAGGCCCCGCGGAGGGCATCAGCAACAACATCGTCAACGCGAGCTTCGCCGGTCTCACCGAGTCCCCCGCGACCTTCGTCGCGAGCGCTCTCGTGACCGCCCCCGAGCCCAACACCACCGTGAGCGGCCTCGTCCTCGACAATCAAGACGATCCCGTCCCCGGCGTGACCGCGCATCTCCATGGCACGAACCTGACGGCCGTGGCCGACGATCAGGGCCGCTTCACGATCACCAACGTTCCCGTCGGCGCCGCGCTCCTCGTCGTCGACGGCACCACGACGTCACGACCCGGCTCCTGGCCGGTCCTCGACTTTCCGATGGTTCTCGTGTCCGGCCGCGACAACACTACCGGCATGCCCATCCGGCTCCTCCCGTTGGACGTCGACGGCGGGAAAATCGTCGGCGGCCCCGAGGACGTGACGATCCAGATGCGCGGCGTCCCTGGCGCCGAGCTCACGGTCTTCGCCAACTCCGCGACTTTCCACGGCGGCGCCAAGACCGGCCTCGTCTCCTTCACTCAGGTCCACACCGACAAGGTCCCGATGCTCGCCCCGCTCGGCTCGAGCTTCATGCTGGCGTTCAGCGTCCAACCCCCCGGGGCGCACTTCGATCCACCCGCGCGCATCGCGATCCCCAACATGGGCTCTCCCGCGGGCCACGTGGTCGAGATGTTCTCGTTCGACCACGACATCTTCGAGTTCGTCTCGATCGGCACGGCGACGACGACAGCAGATGGCGCGCAGATGGTGTCGGACCCGGGGTTCGGGATCACGAAGGCGGGGTGGGGTGGGTGCGTCCCGCCGCCGCCGCCGCCGAAATGTACGTTAAGCTGCGATGATCGAGATGAATGCACAGGCGACATCGTTCGGAACCCACCATGTGCTTGCGAGAACCCACCCGCAAACGAAGGGGGTACGTGCGGCAACAATCAGCAGGGTACAAATTCATGTCGAGACTCTGGTGTTTGCGAGAACGGGAGCTGCAGCGGGATGATGCGACCAGACGAGTCGATGTGCGACGACGGGAGGCACTGTACGCAGCCGGATAAGTGTGAAGATGGAACGTGCAAGGGCGAGAAAGTTGAAAAAGAGGTTCTCGATTCTCAAACGATCGAACTACAATCCATCAACAGCATCTTGCAAAACGTTCAACAATGGTTCGGCCTCTTGCAGATTCAGGGTGTCACCATTCCCAAATTTGAGGGTCAGATCGTATTCTCGGAGCAGAAAGAATGCTGTGA
>Ga0163144_10003054_pt1 | contig 38246 bp, 33 predicted proteins | sample OliLak19BULKMAT1_FD_123175 | JGI IMG/M metagenome (GOLD analysis project Ga0163144, IMG submission 123175) | Freshwater microbial mat bacterial communities from Lake Vanda, McMurdo Dry Valleys, Antarctica - Oligotrophic Lake LV.19.BULKMAT1 | ecosystem: Environmental > Aquatic > Freshwater >...
GGGCGCCGACATCGTCTTCCAGTCGGCCACCAAGTTCATCGGCGGCCATGGCGTGGCGATCGGCGGCGTGATCGTGGAGTCCGGCCGCTTCGACTGGGAAGCCTCGGGCAAGTTCCCGACGCTCACCGAGCCCTATGCCGGCTATCACGGCATCGACTTCGCCGAGGAGTTCGGCCCGCACGCCTTCGTCATGCGCGCCCGCACCGAGGGCGTGCGCGACTTCGGCTGCTGCATGGCGCCGCAGACGGCGTTCTACCTGCTGCAAGGACTGGAGACTTTGCCGCTGCGCATCGCGCGGCATGGCGAGAATGCGCGCAAGGTGATCGCTTTCCTGAAGACCAATCCCGCCGTCGAGCGTATCGCCTCGCCCGAGTTGCCCGAGCATCCCGACCATGCCCTGGCGCAGCGCCTGCTGCCCAAGGGTGCGGGTTCGATCTTCAGCTTCGACATCAAGGGCGGCCGCGAGGCCGGCCGCCGCTTCATCGAGCGGCTAAAGCTCTTTTCGCACCTCGCAAACGTGGGTGATGCCAAGTCGTTGGTCATCCATCCGGCTTCGACAACGCATGCCCAGCTCGATGCCGCCGGCCTCGCCTCGGCCGGCATCGGCGAGGGCATGATCCGGCTGTCGGTCGGCCTCGAAGATCCCGAGGACATCCTCGACGATCTCGGGCAGGCGCTGCGCGCCTCGCAGAAGGCCTAGACCATGCGGATCAACGTCGACGGCCATGCCGTCTTTGCGACGACGGGCGGCGCGCCCTTCGATCCGGCCAAGCCGGTGGTGGTCTTTCTGCATGGCGCCGGGTTCGATCGCACGACCTGGCGCCTGCAGACGCGCTTCTTTGCCCATCACGACCGCGCCGTGCTGGCGGTCGATTTTCCCGGTCATGGCTGGTCGGATGGACCGGCCCTGCCGAGCATCGCCGCGATGGCCGACTGGACGGCGAAGCTGATCGAAGCGGCGGGCCTGAAAGAGGCGGCGGTGGTTGGCCATTCGATGGGGGCGCTGGTGGCGCTCGACACGGCGGCACGCTATCCCGCCCGGGTGCGCGCGCTCGGCCTCTGCGGCTTGGCGACGGAGATGCCGGTGCATCCCGAGATGATCGAGTCGGCCAAGGCCGGCACGCTAAAAGTCCAGGAGCTGATGACCTTCTGGGGCATCGGCAATGCGCTGCACAAGGGCGGCATGGTCTCGCCCGGCCTGTGGCTGCGGGCCGAATCACTGGCCGTGTTGTCGGCCGCTAAGCCCGGCGTCATCCATACCGATCTCGCGGCCTGCAACGCCTACAAGGATGCCCTCGCCCGGGCCCCCGACGTGAAGTGTCCGACCGTCCTGGTGCTGGGTGACGGCGACCTGATGACCCCGGCCGCCAAGGCCAAGCCGCTGGCCGCCGCCATCGCAGGATCGAAGAGCGTCGTGATCGCCAACAGCGGCCACTTCATGATGGTCGAGCGGCCCGACGAAACGCTGGAGGCTTTGAAAGCCTGTGTCTGAACGTGTTGCCCTCGTCACCGGCTCGACCTCGGGCATCGGTGCGGCCATCGCCCGTCGCCTGGCGCGCGATGGCTATATCGTGGCCCTTCATTCGCGCAGCTCCGTCGATGTCGGGCGGGCGATGGCATCGGAATTGAAAGGCGCCAGCTACCACCAGGCCGACCTTGGCGATGAGATCGCGGCGCGCGATCTGGTCGACAGTGTGCTGAAGCAGCACGGCCGCCTCGACGTGCTGGTCAACAATGCCGGCCTGTCGATCCGCATCCCGCACACCGATCTCAGGGCTGCGACGCCGGCTCTGTGGCGGCAGATGCTCGATGTGAACCTGATTGCGCCGTTCGTCCTCGTCGCGGAGGCGGAGTCTGCCTTGCGCAAGTCCGCGGCCAGCGGACGGCCAGCCAGCATTGTCAATATCGGCACTCACGCCGGTTCGCGTCCCAAGGGCTCGTCGATCCCCTACGCGGCGTCCAAGGCCGCGCTGCACCATGTGACCAAACTGCTCGCCCTGGCGCTCGGCCCCGACATCCGGGTCAACGCGGTGGCGCCGGGCCTGGTCGAAACGCCGATGACGGCCAACTGGCCCGACATGCTCGAAACCTGGAAGACGAAGTCGCCGATGAAGCGACCTGCGAAACCCGAGGACATCGCTGACCTTGTGGCCGCGCTCGTCGCCAACGACTACGTTACCGGAGAGATCGTCATCGTCGATGGTGGCCTGAACCTGACATAGGCCGACCTAGCCAGACACGGAGGAAACACCAATGAACGTCCAGACCCTGCCGCCGGGCTACAAGACCGCGCCGTGGACGCCGCCGGAGAAGATCACCGGCGCCATGCTCGCTGAGGCCAGCACCAAGCTGATCGAACTGCTGCGCATCCGCACCAACCCGATCGGCATGCGCCTGTTCGAAGATCCGAAGGACATGGAAAAGATCCAGGGCGTGCGCAAGCCGACCGAGGGTTTCAAGTTCACCATGTGCCAGATGGTGACCCAGTCGCGCTGGTATGGTTTCACCCTGGGCATCACGGTCGACAATACGCGCGGCGGCAACTGCGGCGGCGTGGTCGGACTCAATCATCCGGGCGAGGGCTTCCTCTCGGGCGATCACATGAACGGCGTCTGGTTCGGCAACAAGGAGGCCTCGGCCGCGCACCAGGCGCAGATGCCGCGCGTGCCGGACGGCAAGTACAACGGACTGGTCGTGGCGCCGCTGCGTTCGGCGCGGCTCGATCCGCCCGACATCTGCATGTTCTACGGCACGCCCGGCCAGATGATCTATTTCATCAACGGCCTGCAGTATCACCGCTACCGTCGCTACGATTTCACGGTGACGGGCGAGAGCGCCTGCGCCGATTCGTGGGGCAGGGCGCTTGCCACGCGGCAAACCTCGCTGTCGCTGCCCTGCTTCGCCGAGCGGCGTTACGGTGGCGTTGCCGACGACGAGTTGCTGATGGCCTGCCCGCCGGATGAGTTGTTGCGCGCCGTGGAAGGCATGGGGCATCTCGGCAAGAACGGCCTGCGCTACCCGTTCCCGCCCTATGGCGCGGTGATGGATCCGGCGCTGGGCATGGCCAAGAGCTATAGCTGATGCTGTATGTCGTGGCCTGGCCGGTGCTCGGCGAGGCAGACGACACCGCGTTGCGCCGCTTGCGGGCGCAATATCATCCGCGCGAGGCTGGCCTGATCGGCCCGCATTTCACCCTGGTGTTCGGGGCCGCGCCCGACGGCGAGCCGGCGTTGCGCGCCGCCTTGGGCAACCTGGGCCAACGGCCTTTCTGGTTCATGATCGAACGCATCGTGCGGTCCGATCTCTATCTCTATGCCGAACCCTCCGATGGCGCGGCCGAACTGACCGGCCTCTATGAGACGCTCAATCCGGTGGCGGGCGGAGAACCGTTCGAACCCCACATCACGCTCGGCCTTTTCCAGCGAGCGGCCGAGGCAGAGCAGGTGGCGCGCATCGTCGGGCGCCAGCATCTGCCGATGACCGGCCGGATCGAGGAGTTGGCGCTGCTGCGTCGCGACGGCGACACGCTGGCGACGCTCGCCAGTTTCCGCCTCGCGCCGTGAGGACGCTGCGCCGCCTGGCGATCGGGCTGGCGGCCCTCGTCGGGCTGCTTTTCATGTTCGGCCGGCCGGTGACCTGGGTGCAGTCGGCGTTGGTCATGTGGGACCTCGCGGCCGGCGGCGCGCCCACGCTGTGGCAGGAGGTGACCGACCAGCTCCTGGAATATCCGACGCGCTGGGAGAGCGGCGAGGGCGATCTCTACCTGCCGGCCGGCAAGGTGCGGGCCGCGATGGTGCTAGTGCCGGGCGCCGCGGTGCTCGGCCGCGACGAGCCGCGCCTGCAGGCGCTGGCGAGAACCTTCGCACGGGCGGGCTTTGCCATCCTCGTTCCCGAGTTGCCCGAGGTGCGGCGCCTGGCGCTCTCGCGGGCCGACGGCGGAAGAGTAGCGAGTGCGCTACGGCAACTCGGCAAGTGGCAGCCTGATGTCCCGCTCGGCGTGGCGGCGATTTCCTATGCGGTCGGGCCGGCAATCATTGCCGCTCTCGAGGGCGATCTCACTTCGCGGATCGCGTTCCTGGTCAGCATCGGTGGCTATCACGACATGACGGCGGCAATCCGCTTCATCACGACCGGTGCCTTCCGGCCGATGGGCGACAGCCGCGAGTTTCGGCGGGAACCCAACAGCTATGGCCGCTGGGCGTTCCTCCAGGCCAATGCCGGCCGGCTCGACAATGCCGAAGACGTCCGGCTGTTGCAGGAAATCGCCCGGCGTCGCGGCCGCGACGCCAGCGCCGACATCACGGCACTGACGAGGGCGCTGGGACCGCAGGGACGCGCCGTGCTGGCCGTGGTCGACAATCGCGACCCTGATGCCGTGGCCACTCTGCTCGCAGCCCTACCGGAGAATGTCCGGCGAGAGATCGACGGGCTCAATCTCGCCTTCTACGACCTCTCCAAGCTCCGCGGTCATCTCATCCTAGTGCATGGTCAGGGCGATCCGCTGGTGCCCCACAGCGAGAGCCAGAGCCTGGCGGCTTCGGCCTCAGGCGCGCGGGTCTCGCTGTTCCTGATGGACGATATCGGACACGTCGAATTCAACGCCGTCAGCCTGGCCAACGCCTGGACGATGTGGCGGGCGATCGTGGCCCTGCTCGGCGAACGGAACTAGCCGGCCTTTTCTTTTAGCAGTCCGAGCATCGGGTTCGGCGCAGGCGACGCGATCCGGTGCAGGGTGTTGGTATCGTTGTGGTTGAACGCCGGCTCCTTGCCCCGAACCGCCAGATCGGTGCGCGTCACGTACGTCCAGCTCCCGTCATCGTTGAAAGAGATGTCGATGCGGTAGTAATCGGTGCGAAATGCTTCCTCGAGAAAGGGATTCGAGCAAATTCCGAAGCGCGTGTCGCCGCGTCGTGCCTCTACCGAAATGCGCTTGTCGTCGAGTGCCGCCTGTCCGCCCGCCAACGCCACCTGGCCGCGCGGAATGGTGAGGCTCTGCATGATCATTCCGGTGGCCGGTTCCCACAGCCAGTAGCCCACCTGATCGTGGAAGGTGATGGCTTCCTCTGCCGTGTTGATATGGATGTGGTAGCGCAGCCCGTAGAGGAGCTGAGGCCCGTTGGGCTGCGGATCGATCGGATCCATCCGGATATGTTCCTGGAAGATGCGCCGTTCTGGGCCTTGCGCCTTGGGGCTGACATCCACCCCACGGTCGGACCGCCACACGCCGGCCAGGCGGCGCAGCGGACCAAGATTGGCCAGCGTATCGGGCGAGAAATCCTCGGGTTCGGTGAAGATGTCATCAGGGATGGCCACGTGAGGTCCTCGTTTAAGGTGGATCTGCTAGCGCCAGAGCGGCGGCAGCGGCGGCAGGCGCACATTTCCGGGGCGGGCCACGACGCCCAGCCGCGCCAGGGCCTCGCGGACTTCGCGGGGCGCGCGCACCGTCGGACCTGTGCTGACGCCGGCCATCTTGAACAGACGGTCGACGATACGGTGCCAGCGGTCCTGCTCATCCGGATAACGGTGGATCTCGACCTGGCGTGTCTCGTCGATGCCGGCCTTGGCTTTGGCGATGCTCACCGCCAGTTGCAGCCCGCCCAGCTCGTCGACCAGGCCGGCGCGCTTGGCGTCGACGCCGCTGAAGACGCGGCCGCGTGCAGCGGCATCGAGCTTGGGGCCGTCGATCTTGCGCGCTTCGCCGACCTGGCGCGTGAACTCGCGATAGACGCTGTCCAGCTCGCGGCCAACCACAGCACGCTGCGCCGCTGTCGGCGACTGGAAGGTGGAGTACATGCCGGCGTTGGTGCCGATCGAAATCCGGTCGACCTTGACGCCCAACGACGACAGCAGCTCGGAGGCGACCGGCCAGATGGTGAACACGCCGATCGAGGCGGTGATGGTGGTGGGCTGCGCCACGATCACGTCGGCGCGAACCGCGGCAAGATAGCCGCCCGATGCCGCGACGTCGCCCATCGAGGCAATGACAGGCTTGCCGGCCGCCCGGGCGCGGCCGACGGCGTCGGCGATGGCGTCGGCCGCGGGATAGGTACCGCCCGGTGAATCGATGCGCAGCACGATGGCTCGCACTTCCTTCGATCGCGCCGCATGGTCGAGGGCGTCGACCACGTCCTCCGCATTGGCCATGACGTCGTCGTCGAGGAGGCCGCCGTCGCCGCCGGAACCAGAGACGATCGGTCCATTCACCCGCACCAGGGCGATGATGTCACCGCGCGGCTTTGGCCGCGTCTCGTCGCCGGCGTAGTCGGACAGAGATACCAGGTCACGGACGGTTCCGGCGCGTTGCCAGACATCCTCCAGCGCATCGGCACGATAGCCGATCCGGTCGATCAGATTTTCCTCACGCGCCCGTTCCGAATCGAACGGCGCCGAATCGACGAGGCGCCGAACCTGCGAGGCTTCGAGGCGGCGATCGCGCGCCACGTCGGTCACGAACTGGCCAAAGAGACTGTCGAGGAGCTGCTGCAGGTTCTCGCGGGCCGGGCCGGAATAGCCTGTCTCCAGGAAGCTGTCGGGCGCACTCTTGTATTCGTAACGCTTGCCGCCCTCGACCTTGATGCCGAGCTTGTCCAGGCCGTCTTTCATGAACGGAGTCTCGACGGCGATCCCGGTCACGGCAAAGCCGCCGCTCGGCTGCAGCCATATCTGCTCAAGCGCGGAGGCCAGGTAGTAGTCGCCGAGGTGGCCGCCACTGCCGCCCAGCGACACGGCGAAGCCGACCGTGAACTTGCCCTTGCCACGGAAGTTGGCGATTGCCTGGCGCAGCTCCTGGACGCGGGCGAGGCCGGCCTGATCGTCGCCGATCTCGACGAACAGGCCGACGACGCGTGGATCGTCCGCCGCCTGCCAGAGCAGCTGGACGGTATCGACGAGGTCGCGCGAGCTGCGGAACAGGCCGCCGGACAGCAGGTCGGAGGAGGTGGCCTCGGGCGGCACGTTGCGCAGGTCGAGCGACAGCACCATCGACCGCGGCAACGACTTGGCCGAGAACGGGCCGGAGAAGATCAGGGCTGCTCCGCTGGCGACGAGAAGCAGCGTCAGCACGCCGACAGTCGCGAGGAGGCCGACGAGGTATCGTCGCATGGCTTCGTCTCCGGTCGGGGTTTTAGGATTTCACCAGATTCGGCCGAAATGTCCGGACCGCGTCAAGCATCGCCGACGCCGTCACGTCGAGCCCATTGTCGCGGACGAGAACGGCGCCTGGCGTGCCGCGGACCGGGCGCAGGCTGTCATCGAGACCCCACTGCGAGAGCTTGAGATCGGCCGCGACGAAGGCCTCGGGCGTGAGGCCGATCTGGAGTTGCGGTCGCATGGCGAGGCGGCGCAGCCTGATCCACCGGATGTCGTCCCACGCCAGGCGGCGGTTGCGGCCAAAGGCCAGTGTGATGCCGTCGCGGTCGATGACGATCTGTGGCTCGCGGTTCCTGAAACGACTGATGCCGAGGTAGGTGTAGTACGCCATTGCCATGGCCAGGGTGGTGAACAGGACGAACCGCGGATCGTTGAGCGAGAAAGTCGGCGCATTGGTGGAATTGGTGGCGAAATGCACGATCGCGCCCACGATCATGGCGGCGGAGACCACCGCCATGCCGACATTGTGCACCATGCCGTAGCGGGCCTCGAAGGGCTGCTGGGCCGCCATTGCGCCGGGCTCAGCCGCACTGGGCGCGGTGGCGCAGCAGATGGTCGGCCAGCACGCACGCCACCATTGCCTCGGCGACCGGCGTGCCACGGATCCCGACGCAGGGGTCGTGGCGGCCCTTGGTGCGCAATTCGACCTCGTTACCGAACCGGTCGATGCTGCGCACGGTCGAGAGGACGGAGCTGGTTGGTTTGACGGCCAGGCGGCAGACGACGTCCTGACCGGTCGAGATGCCGCCCAGGATGCCGCCGGCATGGTTGCTGAGGAAAGAGGGTGCGCCGCCGGCCATGCGCATCTCGTCGGCATTTTCCTCGCCGCTCATGGCCGCGGTCGCGAAGCCATCGCCGATCTCCACGCCCTTCACGGCGTTGATGCTCATCAGCGCCTTGGCGAGATCGGCATCGAGCTTGTCGTAGACCGGATCGCCCAGACCCGCGGGCAGGCCCGAGGCCACGACCTCGATCACCGCGCCGCACGAGCTGCCGCGCTTGCGCACGTCGTCGAGATAGCCCTCCCAACCCTGCGCCGCCTGCCGGTCGGGGCACCAGAAAGGATTGTCGCCGGTGGCGGCCCAGTCCCACTTGGCGCGGTCGATCTTCTGCGTGCCGATCTGGATCACGGCGCCGCGGATCGAAACCGCGTCACCCAGGATTTTGCGGGCGATGGCGCCGGCGGCGACGCGCACCGCGGTCTCGCGCGCCGACTGCCGGCCGCCGCCGCGATAGTCGCGCACGCCATATTTCTTCAGGTAGGTGTAGTCGGCGTGGGACGGCCGGAACTGGTCCTTGATCTCGCCGTAGTCGCGGCTGCGCTGGTCGACATTGTCGATGTGCAGCGCGATCGGGGTGCCGGTGGTCACGCCCTCGAACACGCCGGACAGGATCTTCACCGTGTCGGGTTCCTGGCGCTGGGTGACGAAGCGCGACTGTCCGGGGCGGCGCTTGTCCATCCAGACCTGGATGTCGGCCTCGGCGAGGGGGATGCGCGGCGGCGTGCCATCGACGACGCAGCCGATGGCGGGTCCGTGACTTTCACCCCAGCTCGTAAACCGGAAAAGGGTGCCGAAGCTGTTGCCGGCCATGGCCGCCGGCCTACTCGCCCTCGAAGTTGCCGAGCAACTCGGCAATCTGCTTGGCCGACGAGGTATTGATCATGCCGACGACGTGGTAGCCGGCATCGACATGCATCACTTCGCCGGTCACTGCAGTGCCCAGGTCCGACAGCAGGTAGAGGCCGGCGTTGCCGACTTCCTCGGTGGTGACGTTGCGCTTCAGCGGCGAGTTGAGTTCGTTCCACTTCAGTATATAGCGCCCGTCGTTAATCCCCGCGAAAGCCAGCGTCTTGATCGGTCCGGCGGAGATGGCGTTGACGCGGATCTTCTGCTGGCCGAGATCGGCGGCCAGGTAGCGCACGCTGGCCTCGAGGGCGGCCTTGGCCACACCCATGACGTTGTAGTGGGGAATGACGCGCTCGGCGCCGTAGTAGGTGAGCGTCAAGAGACTGCCGCCGTTCTTCATCAGCGGCACGGCGCGTTGCGCCACCGAAGTGAAGGAGTAGCAACTCACGTTCATGGTGAGCTGGAAGTTCTCGGGGCTGGTGTCGAGGTAGCGGCCCTTGAGCTCATCCTTGTTCGAGAAGGCGATGGCATGGACCAGGAAATCCAGTTCGCCCCAGCGCTTCTCGATCTCGGCGAAGGTGGCGTCGATGCTGGCGGCGTTGGTGACGTCGCAGGGCAGGATGATGTCGCTGCCGATTGAACTGGCCAGCGGCCGGACCCGTTTCTCCAGGGCCTCGCCCTGGAAGGTGAAGGCGACCTTGGCGCCGTTGTTATGGCAGGCCTTGGCGATACCCCAGGCGATCGAGCGCTCGTTGGCGACGCCCATGATCAGGCCTTTTTTTCCGGCCATTAATTGTGCAGCAACGGTCATCCCTTGTTCTTAGCGGGGGATGGCCATTGGGACAAGATGCCGGTGGTGGAAGGCTTCGGCAGCCCCCTATATTGTGGCTGTCATGATCCGAGAGAATTCCGACCCCCTGGCGCTCTTCAGGGACTGGTACGCCGAGGCTGCCAAGAGCGAGCCCAACGACCCCGATGCCGTGGCGCTGGCCACCGTCGGGCCCGACGGCACGCCTTCGGCCCGCATGGTGCTCCTCAAGGGCTACGATCCGGCCGGTTTCGTGTTCTACACCAACTACGAAAGCCGCAAGGGCCAGCATTTGCTGGGCCACGCCAAGGCGGCGCTGCTGTTCCACTGGAAGTCGCTCCGCCGCCAGGTCCGCCTGGAGGGGCCGGTAACGCAGACCACGCCAGAGGAGGCCGACGCCTATTTCGCGAGCCGGGCCCGCGGCAGCCAGATCGGCGCCTGGGCCTCCGAACAGTCCCGTCCTCTCGACAGCCGCTTTGCGCTGGAAAAGCGCGTGGCCGAATACACCGCCCGGCACCTGGTCGGCACGGTGCCGCGGCCGGCTCACTGGTCGGGGTTCCGGCTCCAGCCCGTGCTGATCGAGTTCTGGCAAGATGGGGCATTTCGCCTGCACGACCGGCTCGAGTATCGGCGCGGCTCGCCCGTCGAGCCCTGGACCACACGCACCCTCTTTCCCTGAGGCGGCGATGGCGATGGACGCACAGCGCCTGATGCGGGCAGCAACCGTCGCCTCGATGTCGGTGGCGGTGGTTCTGATCGGCGCCAAGACGGCGGCCTGGCTGATCACCGAGTCGGTCAGTATGCTGTCGTCGCTGGTCGACTCGTCGCTCGACTTCCTCGCTTCCCTGGTCACCTTCCTCGCCGTCCGCCAGGCGCTGACCCCGGCCGACGCCGACCACCGCTTCGGTCATGGGAAAGCCGAGGCTTTGGCGGGATTGACCCAGGCCGGCTTCATCGCTGCATCCGGCGGCGGCCTGTTGCTGACGGTGGGCGACCGCTTCTTGCATCCACACGAGGTTCGGCATGAGGCGGTGGGCGTGGCCGTCAGCCTGCTCGCGATCGTGCTCACCCTCGCTCTGGTGGCCTTCCAGAGCTATGTCGTGAAGCGGACCGGCTCGATCGCCATCGGCGCCGACAAGGCACACTACAGGACCGATCTCGTGAGCAACGTCGCGGTCGGTATCGCGCTGTTCCTGGCTGGCCGCTTCAACCAGCCGCTGATCGATGCCGGCATGGCGGCGCTTGTGGCGCTATACCTGCTGCACGGCGCCTGGGGCGTCGGGCGCGGTTCGCTCGACGTGTTGATGGATCGGGAGCTTCCGGACGCGGATCTGTTGCGCATCGTGGACATCGCCAAGCGCCATCCCGAGGTGCAGGACATCCACGACCTGCGCACCCGATCCTCGGGTCTCACCAAATTCATCCAGCTCCACATCGAACTCGATCCCATGCTTACCCTCACGCGGGCACACGAGATCGGCGACCAGGTCGAGGCCGATATCCAGGCGGCATTCCCGGACGCCGAGATCATCCTTCACGTCGATCCCTTCGGCGTCGAGGAGCGGCGGGTCGGGTTCGCTTGAAACCGTGACCGCCCGTCCATCCTTCGTCGTAGAAGATCAGTCGGAGGTCATCGGCCTTCTCGGTGCCCGGCTGGCGCCGGCTCGACGCATCGACACCCACGGCGCCATCGTGTTCCTTTCGGGCGAGCGCGCCTACAAGCTGAAGCGCGCGGTGAAGTTCCCCTACATGGATTTCTCGACCTCGGGCCGGCGCGCCGCCATGTGCGCGGCCGAGATCGACATCAACCGCCAGCTCGCGCCTGAGGTCTATCTCGGCGTTGCCCCGATCCGCCGCGGCCGCGACGGCGCCCTCGTGCTGGGCGAAGTGGGCGACGCACGCGACGACGCCCTCGACTGGGTGGTCGTCATGCGCCGCTTCGACGAGGAGGGACTGCTCGACCGCATGGCCGCGCGCGGCGCGCTGACGCCGGAGCTGATGACGGCGCTGGGTGCGCGCATCGCCCGCTTTCACGATGGCTTGACGGCCATTGCCGCGGACTTCAGCGGGCTCGACGACTACCGCCACTCAGTCGCTGCCGACGTGCGCCAGATGCGCGAAGCCGGCGACCGCCTCGATCCGCCGGCCAGCGAGGCGCTGGCCGAGGCGATGCCGCGGGCACTGGAACCGTGGGTGGATCTGGTAGCGCGGCGCCAGGCGGCGGGGGCGGTACGGCGCTGCCATGGCGATCTCCACTTGCGCAATATAGTGCTGCTCCGCGGCGAACCGGTACCGTTCGATGCCATAGAATTCTCGGAAAAAATCGCCAACATCGACGTGCTCTATGATCTCGCCTTCGCGCTGATGGATTTGTCTCGCCAGGGTCTTGGGGCGCTCGCCAACCGGCTGCTGAACGAATGGCTGTGGCGGATCGCCGACCTGCCGGCGGCATCGCATGACGAGGCGCTCGCCCTGCTGCCGCTCTTTCTGTCGCGCCGCGCCTCGATCCGCGCCTATGTCGATTCGGCGGTAACCGCCGTCAGCGGCGCCGACAACGCCCCCGCGCGGGCATACCAGCAGGCCGCTCTTGGTTTCCTGCAGCCGGTGCCGCCGCGCCTGCTGGCGGTGGGAGGCCTGTCGGGCAGCGGCAAGACGACCCTGGCCCTGAAGCTCGCCCCCGGGATCGGCCGGGCGCCGGGCGCCGCGGTGGTGCGGAGCGACGTCGAGCGCAAGCGCATGGCCGGCATCGGATTGGACGAGCGCATGCCGCCGGGAAGCTACACGCCCGACCTGTCGGCCCGGGTCTACGCTGCCCTGATGGCGCGGGCGGAGCGGATCCTGCGGGCCGGCCACAGCGTCGTGCTCGATGCGGTGTTTGCCCGTGAGGACGAGCGCCAGGCGGCGGAGGCGCTGGCGGCCAGGGTGGGCGTGCCGTTCGAGGGGATCTGGCTCGATGTCCCGAAGGACATGGCCCAGGCCCGCGTCGCCGCCCGCAAGGGCGATGCCTCCGATGCCACGCCGGAAGTCGTCGAACGCCAGTTCGGCTATGCCCTTGGCCGGATCGACTGGCCGCGGCGCGCCGCCGACCGCTAGGCGCGCTTCTTGGCCGAGCCGCTGCGCGGCAGATAGCGGGCGAGGTATTGGCCGGTGTAGCTCTCGGCCACTTTCACGATCGCCTCGGGCGGGCCTTCGGCCACCAGCCGACCGCCACCGGCACCGCCGTCGGGACCGAGATCGAGCACCCAGTCGGCGGTCTTGATGACTTCCAGATTGTGTTCGATCACCAGCACCGTGTTGCCGGTCTCGACCAGGCGATGCAGGACTTCGAGCAGCTTGCGCACATCCTCGAAGTGCAGGCCCGTGGTCGGTTCGTCGAGAATGTAGAGCGTGCGGCCGGTGGCGCGGCGCGACAGTTCCTTGGCGAGTTTCACGCGCTGCGCCTCGCCACCGGAGAGCGTCGTCGCCTGCTGGCCGATGTGGATGTAGCCAAGGCCGACCTGCTGCAGGGTCAGCAGCTTGTCGCGGATGATCGGCACCGCCTTGAAGAAATCGCAGCCCTCGTCGACCGTCATGTCGAGCACGTCGGCGATCGACTTGCCGCGGAAGATGATTTCCAGCGTCTCACGGTTGTAGCGCTTGCCCTTGCAGACGTCGCACTGGACGTAAACGTCGGGCAGAAAGTGCATCTCGATCTTGATGACGCCGTCGCCCTGGCAGGCCTCGCAGCGCCCGCCCTTGACGTTGAACGAGAAGCGCCCGGGCTTGTAGCCGCGCTCGGTCGATTCCGGAAGCTGCGAGAACCAATCGCGGATCGGCGAGAAGGCGCCGGTGTAGGTGGCGGGATTGGAGCGCGGCGTACGGCCGATCGGCGACTGGTCGATGTCGACGATCTTGTCGAGATGACCCATGCCATCGAGGCCACTGTGCGCGCCGGGATGTTCGCGGGCGTTGTTCAGCCGCTTGGCCAGCGCCTTGTACAGCGTCTCGACGATCAGCGTGCTCTTGCCGCTGCCCGAGACGCCGGTGACGCAGGTGAAGGTGCCGAGCGGGATGCCGGCGGTGACGTTCTGGAGGTTGTTTGCTTTGGCGCCCTTGATCGTGAGCCAGCGGCCGCCTTTGCTGCCCTGAGGCGGCGGTTCGCGCCGCACCTTGGGAATCGGGATCTGGCGGAAGCCCGAGAGATACTGGCCGGTGAGGCTGGCGCTGTTGCGCATCACTTCCTCAGGCGTGCCCTGGGCAATCACATGGCCGCCGTGGGCGCCGGCGCCGGGGCCCATGTCGACCAAATGGTCGGCGGCGCGGATTGCGTCCTCGTCGTGCTCAACCACCAGCACCGTGTTGCCGAGGTCGCGCAGCCGGGTCAGCGTCTTTAGCAGGCGGTCATTGTCGCGCTGGTGCAGGCCGATTGACGGCTCGTCCAGCACATAGAGCACACCGGTGAGGCCCGAGCCGATCTGGGAGGCGAGCCGGATGCGCTGGCTTTCGCCGCCCGACAGCGTGCCCGAGCCACGGTCGAGCGTGAGGTAGCTCAGGCCGACATTGTCGAGGAAGCCCAGCCGCTCGTTGATCTCCTTCAGGATGCGCTCGGCAATCTCCCGCTGCTTGGCGGTGAGCTTGGGCGGCAGGTCGAGGAACCACTTCACGGAATCGCCGATGGAGAATTCAGTGACTTGGCTGATGTGCAGGCCGGCGATCTTCACGGACAGCGCCTCGGGCTTCAACCGCGCGCCGCCGCAGACCTCACACTTGCTCTCGTGCTGGAAGCGCTCGAGTTCCTCGCGCACCCAAGAGGAGTCGGTTTCCTTCCAGCGACGGTCGAGGTTGGGGATCACGCCCTCGAACGGCTTGGTGGTCTGATACTGGCGAATGCCGTCGTCGTAGCGCATGGCGATGGATTCGCTGCCGCTGCCCTGAAGGATGACGTCGCGCACCTTCTTGGGCAGGTCGCGCCACGGCGTCGACATCTTGGCCTTGAAGTGCTTGGCGATGCTCTCGAGCGTCTGCGCGTAATACTGGCCCGAGGAATCAGCCCACGGCGCAATCGCCCCTTCGGCCAGCGATAGCCGGTCGTCAGGCGCCACCATCTCGGGATCGAAGAACATTTTTACGCCGAGGCCGTCGCAGGCCGGGCAGGCGCCCTGCGGCGCATTGAAGGAGAAGAGGCGAGGCTCGATCTCCTCGATGGTGAAGCCGGAGACCGGGCAGGCGAAGCGGGCGGAGAACACCGTGCGTTCGCCGGTGTCGGCGTTCTCGGCGATGGCGAGGCCCTCGGCCAGGGTGAGGGCGGTTTCGATCGAGTCGGCGAGCCGGTTGCCAAGATCGGCCTTCACCACGATGCGGTCCACGACCACGTCGATGTCGTGCTTGAATTTCTTGTCGAGCGTCGGCGCCTCGGCGATCTCGTAGAGCTTGCCGTCGACTTTTACGCGCTGGAAGCCCTTGCGCTGCAGCTCCTGCAGTTCCTTGCGGTATTCGCCTTTGCGGCCGCGCACGATGGGCGCCATCAGATAGAGCCGCGTGCCGTCGGCCATCGACTTGATGCGGTCGACCATCTGCGAAACCGTCTGGCTCTCGATCGGCAGGCCGGTCGCGGGCGAGTAGGGCACGCCGACGCGGGCGAACAGCAGTCGGAGATAGTCGTAGATCTCTGTGACGGTGCCGACCGTCGAGCGCGGATTGCGCGAGGTCGTCTTCTGCTCGATCGAGATTGCCGGCGACAGGCCCTCGATGGAATCGACGTCGGGCTTCTGCATCAGCTCGAGGAATTGGCGCGCGTAGGACGACAGACTCTCGACATAGCGGCGCTGGCCTTCGGCGTAGACCGTATCGAAGGCGAGCGACGACTTCCCTGAACCGCTCAGGCCGGTGATCACTACCAGCCGATCGCGCGGCAGGTCGAGGTCGACGTTCTTGAGATTGTGCTCGCGGGCACCGCGGATCGAGATGAAGCGGTGCGGCTCGGCGGTGGGTAAGCGGGACTTTGCCATCTGGACCGGAGAATAATGTATGCGCGGGATCACCGCATATGGCGATTAACCCCCAGCCTTGCCAGACCCTGTGACAGACTCGCCCTCAGGCCGCCTGTGCTTGCCCTGCTAGCACCCGGTCGGTCGGCCGGTCGTTCATCAGAAGCTGCATGGTGCCGGCGGCCAGGCCGACCAGGACGCCGATCTTCCAGGCAAGGTCGTAGGAGCCCATCAGGTCGAAGAGATAGCCGCCGCCCCAGGCGCCCAGGAAGGATCCCGCCTGATGGCTCAGGAAGGCGATGCCGGTGAGGGTCGACAGGAAACGCAATCCGAAGATCTGGACCACCAGGCCGTTGACCAGCGGGATGACGCCCAGCCACAGCGTACCCATGGCGGCGCCGAACAGGACCACGCTGAGCGGCGTCGGCGGAAACATGAAGAACAGCGCCAGGGTGAGGGAGCGCAGGAGATAGATCGCCCCCAGCAGCAGGCGCTTGGGGTAGCGGTCGCCCAGCCAACCGAACAGCCAGGAACTCAGGATGTTGAAGCCGCCGATCAGCATCAGGGCGATGGCGCTGTAGCTCGCGTCCATGCCGCACTGGGCGAGGTAGGTCGGCAGATGGGTGGTGAGGAACACGAGCTGCAGGCCGCACACGAAGAAGGCGATTGCCATCACGACATAGCCGCTGTGGCGGCGGGCCTCACCGAGGGCACCCATCAGCGTCAGGTCGCGATCGGTCGGCAGGCTGTTGGGCAGCTTGTCGGCGCGGCTGCCGATCCACGCGGCCGGCAGCATGGCGAAGGCCAGGATGACGAAGGCCCAGACCGCGGCCCGCCAGCCGTCGGTATTAAGAAGGTAGGCGGCAATCGGCGCAGTCACCATGGTGCCGACCGAGCCCGCGGCCGAGACGATGCCGAAGGCGAGGGTCCGCCGCGTCGGCGTCACCACGCGGGCCGCGATGTTGGCGGTGATGCCCGAGGTCGTGCAGGCGAGCGCGATGCCGATCAGCACGCCGGCGCCGATCACGATCGCCCAGGCGCCCTGGGCGGTGGCGGTGAGCCAGATGCCCAGGATGAACAGGACGCTGCCGATCATCGACACCCAGCGCGTGCCGTACTTGTCGGCGAACACGCCGGCGATTGGTTGGCTCAGGCCCCAGGCAACCTGCTGCACCGAGATCGCCAGCGCGAAGTCGGAAATGGCGATGCCCAGTTCCTTGGAGGCCGGCGCCTGGAACAGGCCGAGGTTCTGCCGGATGCCCATGGCGAGGGTCATCATCAGGGCGGCCCCGCCCAGCATGGCATAGGCCTGGCCTCGGGAGACCTCGGAAACATGGAAGGATTTGCTCATGGGGCCGGAGGATAGGGGAGGCTTTGCCTGCACGGCCAATGAATTGTCGGAGGGGTGGCATGAGCCAGCCTCACGTCAGCCGGTCTCACATCGGGCGGCTACAACCCAAAATTGGTGGCTGCCCACAGGCGACCGGGACTAGGTTGGCCGCCGTGAGGTAGGTGCCGCGTCCCGCGGCGCCGGGAAAGCAAGGAGGCCCCCATGGCGGGCAGCGTCAATAAAGTCATCCTCGTCGGCAATCTCGGGCGTGACCCCGAAGTGAAGTCGATGCAGGACGGGCGATCCATGGTGAACATGTCGATCGCCACGTCGGACACCTGGCGGGATCGCCAGAGCGGCGAGCGCAAGGAGCGCACCGAGTGGCACCGCGTTGTCATCTTCAATGAGAAGCTGGCCGAGGTTGCCCAGAAGTTCGTGCGCAAGGGTTCCAAGATCTACGTCGAAGGCCAGCTGTCGACCCGCAAGTGGACCGACCAGAGCGGCCAGGAGCGCTACACCACCGAGGTCGTGATTCCGCGTTTCGGCGGCGCGCTCACCATGCTTGATGGCCGCAGCGGCGGCGAGGGCGGCGGCGGTGGTCCCGCTGGCGGCATGGACGACGACATGGGCAGTAGCGCCCCGGCGTCAGGCGGCGGTGGCGGCGGTCGTCCGGCCGCGCGCGGTGGCAAGGCGGAACTCGACGACGATATCCCGTTCTAGATCGGGAATCCCATCGTACGCAGGACGCGGGCGGTCTCGTCGGCTGAGCGGTGGTGAATGCCGCTCATGCCGAACGACCGCGCCCCTTCGACATTCGTCAGCACGTCGTCGATGAAGACAGCGTCGGCGGGCCGGAAGCGCCCGGTCCGGCAGACGAGGTCGTAGATTTCAGGCTGTGGCTTGGAGCAGCCGGCGGCCCCGGAGACCACATAGTCGCGGAAGCGCGAGAGAAAGGGGTGCCGGCCATGGGCTGGCCCGCGCAACCAGGCGTCGAGGAAGCCGGGTGCGTTGGACAGGAGATACAGGGGCGTTCCCGCGCGGTGGAGGCGTTCGACCAGGTCCGCCATGTCCGGGAACGCGTGGTCGCACATCTCGTCGAAACGATCGTAGAAGGCCGCAATCAGTGCCTCCTGGCCGGGATTTTCCGCCTGCAGACGGCGTGTCGATTCCGCCGGGTCACCGCCATGGTCCTGCACCTGGTGCCATTCCGAGGTCGTCACGGTGGCGAGGAAACGCTCCATTTCCTGAGAATCGGCGATCAGCTTCCGGTAGAGGTGGCGCGGGTTCCAGTCGAGCAGGACGCCACCCATGTCGAAGACCGCGATCGAGGGGCTTTTGGAGGCTGTTTCTGGGGGCAATCCGAGACCTTTCCGGAGGCTATTTTCGGCGACAATTTAGTCAATAAAATCAAATGGTTAAAGACCTGTCTCCGGTGCGTTTTTTGTTGGTGTTCCAGAGCTAGTTTGGTAGTGTGCCGCCTTGTTCGGCCGGACCCTCTGGCGGGGCCAAAATTACGAGTAAAACCCAGGTTTCCGTGAGCGACGAAACGACCCTTCCGCCACCGCCGCCGCCATCCGACGCGCCACCGCCGCAGCAGCCTTCGCACGATATCGCGCCGATCACGATCGAAGAGGAGATGCGTCGCTCCTACCTCGATTACGCGATGAGCGTAATCGTGGCGCGCGCCTTGCCCGATGCGCGCGACGGGCTGAAGCCCGTGCAACGCCGCATCCTGCACGCGATGAAGGAAAGCGGTTTCGACTCGACGCACGCCTTCCGCAAATCCGCGCGCATCGTCGGCGAAGTGATGGGCAAGTATCACCCACACGGCGACCAATCGATCTACGATGCGCTGGTGCGCATGGCGCAGGATTTTTCCATGCGCCTGCCGCTGATCTCGGGGCAGGGCAACTTTGGCTCGATGGACGCCGATCCGCCGGCGGCGATGCGCTACACCGAGGCACGTCTGGCCCGTGTTGCCGAGACTTTGCTGGCCGACATCGGCAAGGACACCGTCGATTTTCAGCCGAACTACGACGAGACTACGCTGGAACCCACTGTCCTGCCGGCGGCGTTCCCCAACCTGCTGGCCAACGGCGCGGGCGGCATTGCCGTCGGCATGGCGACCAACATTCCGCCGCACAATCTCGGCGAGCTGATCGATGCCTGCTGTGGGCTGATCGACAATCCGGAACTGACGATCGCCCAGCTCATGGAGCATGTGCCGGGCCCGGACTTCCCGACCGGCGCTACCATCCTCGGCCGCAACGGCATTCGTGCCGCCTACGAACTCGGCCGCGGCTCGGTGATTATGCGAGCCAAGACGAAGATCGAGGAGGGCCGTGGCGGTCGCGAGTCGATCATCATCTCGGAGATTCCGTACCAGGAGAACAAGGCGCGCCTGCACGAGCGTATCGCCGAGGTGGTGCGCGACAAGAGAGTAGAGGGCATCTCCGAGGTCCGCGACGAGAGCGATCGCGACGGCGTGCGCATGGTGATCGACCTGAAGCGCGATGCCATGGCCGACGTCGTGTTGAACCAACTCTACCGCTTCACGCCGCTGCAGACCTCGTTCGGCGTCAATTCGCTGGCGCTGGATGGCGGTCGTCCGAAGTTGATGAACCTCAAGGAGCTGCTCGAGGCGTTCATCCGCTTCCGCGCCGAGGTCATCACGCGGCGGACCAAATTCGAACTTAACCATGCGCGCGACCGTGCCCATGTGTTGGTTGGCCTCGCCATCGCCGTCGCCAACATCGACGAGGTGATCGCGATGATCCGGCGGTCGCCCGACCCGGTGGTCGCACGCGAGCGGCTGATGGCCAAGGAATGGCCGGCGTCTGACGTCGCGTCGCTGATCCTGCTGATCGCCGAGCCTGGTCGCGAGGTGGCGGCCGACGGCACCTACAGACTCTCCGAGGCGCAGGCCCGCGCCATTCTCGAGCTGCGCCTGCAGCGCCTGACCGGCCTGGAGCGCGACAAGATCGCCGAGGAGCTGGGTGAAGTCGCCAAGCTGATCGAGGGTTATCTCGAGCTGCTGGGCGACCGCGACAAGCTTTTCGCGCTGATGCGCAAGGAGTTGCTCGAGATCAAGGAGCAGTTTGCAACGCCCAGGCGCACCGAGATCCTCGACAACGAATTCGAGCAGGACATTGAGGACCTGATCCAGCGCGAGGACATGGCAGTCACCGTCACCCATGGCGGCTACGTCAAGCGCGTGCCGGTGTCGGCCTATCGCGCCCAGCGCCGCGGCGGCAAGGGCCGCTCGGGCATGGCCACGCGCGAGGACGATTTCGTCTCCAATCTCTTCATCGCCAACACCCACACGCCGGTGCTGTTCTTCTCCAGCCGTGGCATCGTCTACAAGCTCAAGGTCTGGCGGCTGCCGCTCGGCGCGCCGCAGGCGCGTGGCAAGGCCTTTGTCAACCTGCTGCCCCTCGGCGAAGGCGAGACGATCAGCGCGGTGATGCCGATGCCGGAGGACGAGGCGAGCTGGTCGACGCTGCATGTAGTGTTTGCCACTGCGCGGGGCGGCGTGCGGCGCAACGAGCTCAGCGATTTCGTCAGTGTCAATCAGAGCGGCAAGATCGCCATGAAGTTCGAGGGCGAGGATGCCGGCGATCGCCTGATCGGCGTCAGCGTCTGCAGCGAAGAACAGGACGTGCTGCTGGCGACGCGCCAGGGCCGGTCGATGCGCTTCCCGGTCGCAACGGTGCGCGTGTTCCAGAGCCGCGCGTCGACGGGCGTGCGCGGAATAGCACTTGCCGAAGGTGACGAGGTGATCTCGATGTCGCTGTTCGACAGCGGCAAGGGTATTCCGACGGAGGATCGCGACGCCTATCTCCGCCAGTCCCGGGCGCTGCGCCAGGCCGAGAACGCTGCGGAGAACGCCGCCGAGAGTGCGGAAGAGGAAACCGCCGCTCCCGACGATGCGGTGGCACCCCCGACGACGCTGTCACCGGAGCGCTTCGCGGAACTGCAGGCCAAGGAAGAATTCGTGCTCACCGTCGCTTCGTCGGGCTTCGGCAAGCGGACGTCGGCCTACGAGTACCGGGTGACCGGTCGCGGCGGCAAGGGCGTGGAGCTGATGAATCTCGCCAAGGGCGGTGAAATCGTGGCTGCCTTCCCGGTGCTCGACAGCGACCAAGTCATGCTGGTCACCGACGGCGGCACGTTGATCCGTTGTCCGGTCGACGGAATTCGCATCGCGGGACGGGCGACACGCGGCGTCCGCATCGTCAGTGTAAGCGATGGCGAGCGCGTCGTGTCGGCGGTCAGGATCGGCGAGGACGATGCCGGCAACGGCAATGGCGAGAGCCATTCCGAAACAAACGGTGGATAAGGACCGCCCGTGTCGCTAAGACTCCGCCGCCGCATCTGGCGCATAAGGGGGAGACATGGCCTCAGAACGCACCGGGGTCTATCCGGGCACGTTCGATCCCAGTACCAGCGGGCACATGGAAGTCATGCGCCGCTCGTTGCGGCTCGTCGACAGGCTGGTGATTGGATGTGCGATCAACATCGGCAAGGGGCCGCTGTTCTCGCTCGAGGAGCGGATGGAAATCATCCGCGAGGACATCTCCGATTTTCCACCGGCGGACCGGGAACGCATCAAGGTCGTGCCGTTCGAGGGGCTGCTCATCCACTTCACGCGCGAGGTCGGCGCCTCGCTGATCATCCGCGGACTGCGGGCGGTCTCGGATTTCGAGTACGAGATCCAGATGGCCAACATGAACGCCCGCATGGATCCCGACATCGAGACCATCTTCCTGATGGCGTCGGACCGGCACCAGTTCATCGCCTCATCCCTGGTCAAAGATATTGCACGGCTGGGCGGAGATACGTCGCAGTTCGTCTCCAAGCGGGTGTTTCAGCGCCTGAAGGCGAAGTTCGCCAAGGGCTAACCCAGGCCCGGCGCCAAAACTCCAGCCAAGTCCCGGCACTGCCCCCAGAGACCGCGTTGACCGTGAGGCTGGCGCATCTTATACGGGCGCCGCGCGGGGTTTTGGCCTGCAGCGCAACGCCGGAGCGAGCCCGTAGCTCAGCGGTAGAGCATCTGACTTTTAATCAGAGGGTCGTGGGATCGTACCCCACCGGGCTCACCACTGGAATCGAGAAGGAGAGACGCGGCTCATGCCGTCGGTGAAAGTCGTCAACGGCAAGCAGATCGTGGTCGATAATCTCGGCCCGTTGCAGCGCGTCTCGCGTTTCATCCTGAGACCCTTCGAGCAGATGGTGCAGCATCAGGACCTGATCGCCGCCATCCTGCGTCGTGAGATCCGCGAGCGGTTCAAGGGCTCGGTCGCCGGCTGGATCTGGGCGGTGATCGCGCCGCTTCTGGCCATCACCGTCTATACTTTTGCCTTCACGACCAATCTGCAGTTGCCGGTTGCCGAGAGCGGCGGGGGCACGCGCGTCACCTACTCGTTGTTCATCTTCAGCGGCATCATCGTCTTCAATTTCTTCTCGGAGATGGCGTTCCGGGCGCCGATGCTGCTTCACGAATATACCCACTTCATCAAGCAGACGATCTTCCCGAGCGACATGCTGGCGGTGATCTCGACCCTGCGCGCGACGGCCTACACGCTGATCTCCATCGGCGTCATGCTGATCTTCCAGTTCGCGATCACCGGCACTCTGCCGTGGACCGTGCTGCTGATGCCGCTGATCTTCATTCCCTTCATGGCCTTCCTGATCGGCATGTCGTGGTTCTTGTGCGCGATCGGCGCCTTCACCCGCGACGCCGGCTATTTCATGATCAATGTGGTGCCGCTGTTCATGTTCGCCACGCCGGTCTTCTATCCGCATACTTCCCTGCCGCCGCCGTTCGATTTCTGGATCTATGCCAACGCGCTGACCGGCTACGTCGAGGTCATGCGCGACATCGTTCTGCTCGGCAAGATACCGAACATGCTCGTCTACTGCTGGACCCTGATCACGTCGGTCGTGACCTTCTATTTCGGCTACTGGTTCTTCGACAGGTATCGAAATGTCATCGTCGACGTCATCTGAGGTCGTCGTCGAGGCGAAGCACCTCGGCAAAGCCTATCAGCTTTATGCCCATCGCAACGACTGGCTGAAGCAAGTCCTGTTCGGGTGGTGGAAGAACTATTTCAAGCCGTTCTGGGTGCTTCGCGACATCGACATCAGCGTCAAGCGCGGCGAGAGCATCGGCGTCCTCGGCCGCAACGGCTGCGGCAAGTCCACGCTATTGCAGGTGATCTGCGGCATGACGCTGCCCAGCCATGGCGAGCTTCGGGTCTCCGGCCGGATTGCGCCGGTGCTGGCGCTCGGCTCGACCTTCGACCAGGAACTGACGGGCCGTGAGAACGTCCTGATCGGCGGCGCCGTGCTTGGCCTCAGGCGCGCGGAGGTGCTGCGGAAGTTCTCGTCGATCGCCGAGTTCGCGGGCATCGGTGACTACATGGATCAGCCAGTGAAGCACTACTCCATGGGCATGCGTACGCGTCTCGCCTTCTCGATCTGTGCCCACGTCGAAGCTGAAATCCTGGTGGTCGACGAAGCGCTGTCGGTCGGCGATGCAGCTTTCCAGCGCAAGTGCCTCGACTGGATCGATGATTTTCGCAAGACCGGAACGCTGTTGTTCGTGTCCCATTCTATGGCCGAGGTCCGTCGCCTATGCACGCGAGCCATCTGGATCGAAGATGGACGGATCCGCGAGCAGGGCGATCCCAACGAAGTCATCCGGTCCTATCATCGGGCCCTCCTGGTGGAGAAGGACGACGTGCATCGCTTCTCGGCCGGCGGCGAGAGATGATGCATGGAAGCCAGCGCCCCTGTGTGGCTTGGGTTCGGCTGGTGGTCGTTGAGCCTCGGCGTGCACTGGGTGAGCGCGGCGCTCGCACGACGGCCTAGGCGGCACGCGGACGTGCGGCACGCAGACGTGCGGCATCGGCCTGCCGATTTCAGCATTGTCGCACCGATGAACGGGGCGGGCGACGCGTCCGCGGCCTATATCCGGGCGCTCGCCGAACTTTCCCGAGCGGGAGCCGAGGTCCTGATCTGTGTCGCCCATGCCGACGACGGCGCTGTGGCGCCGGCCCGGGCTCTATGGCCCGATGCGCCGATCTTGGTCGGCAACGACGACACCTTCAATCCCAAGATGAACAACGTCCGCAAGGGGCTCGAAGCGTCCGGCCGGGAGATCGTTGCGCTGTGCGACGCGGGCGTAGTCTTCGATGTCGACGAGCTTTGTCGGGCTGCCGCTCCGCTATCGGCCTCGATCGGGCTCGTGCTGGCGCTCAAGGCCGGCGATGCGCCGGAGAATTTCGCGGCGGAAATGGAGCGGGCCTATATCGACGGACACCAGGCAAGATTTCTGTTTGCCGCCGACCGGTTGGGCCTCGCGGTGGCGTCGGGTGGTGTGACCCTGTTGTCGCGGGATACGCTGCATCGGATCGGTAACTGGCGTGGCTTTAATCGCTGGATCGCTGACGATTACTCGGTTGTCCGCTCGGTGCGTGAACTCGGCCTCGCCACGTGCCTGGGCGATGCGATGCTGCGGCTGCCGTTGGGACGTCGGGACTGGCTGACGGTGTGGCGGCGGCAGGTCCGCTGGGCGCGCACCCGGCTGCGCCTGCCCGTGTGGCCCCTGGTGCTGTGGGAACCCGTGATCGGCTGGGTGGCCTCGGGCGCGGCCGGTTCGGCAGCCCTCGTCTGCGCCGGAGCGGGAGCGGGCGTTGTCGTTGCCGGGTTGGTCGTCCACACGGCTGCGTGGCTAGCCGGCGAGAAATGGTTCATGAGCGGGCGCGGGCTGGCGTTTGGCCCCCGTGCGGCGGCGGCGGCGATGCTGCGCGAGGCTCTGGCGCCGGCGCTAATGGCCAGCGCGCTGGGCCGCCGGGCCATCTATTGGCGCGGAACCAACTTCGGAGGCCATTGGAGTGCCCGCGGGGATAATTCGACGGAGAAGCCCGTATGAAGGGTTCGGGGGTGGAGGACGCGATCGCCACGATCATGCTGCCGGAGCGGGTCGATTCTGCCACGTCGGCGTCCGTGGAGGCCTTGATGGTCGGGGCGTTGCGGCCGAACGCCAGCGTTATCGTCGATGGCAGCGCGGTTACTTACATGAGTGCTGCGGGCGTGCGCGCACTTGCAATTGTGCTTCATAGGGCAGCGGAACTGTCAGCAAGGATCGTATTTTGTTCTTTTAGCGGCCCAGCGGCCGATTGCCTGCTGGTCAGTGGATTTTCGCAACTATTCGATGTCGCAGATTCAACGGAACAAGCGCTCTCGCGGCTGCGTCCGCAGCTCGCGGAAGGCCCTGCGGATCGCTTGCACCCGTAGGGCGGCACAGGCTAATTACAGGGTGGGCTGAGGCTGGATTATGGGAAGGGACGAGGCGCGGCACGTTGTGGTGCGACCGTTCCGGACGGAGATCGGAATTTGACAATTTGGAGCTGGCTGCGCGCAGTCGCGCGACCTATCGCCATTGTCCTCGGCTTGGGTATCAGTGTTGCCGGCTGCGCGGCCTTGCCCGGCGACGGGCCGTGGATGGGCGGTGCCGCAGGGACCACCACGGAAGCGCTGCCGTTCGACGTGATCGATCTCACGCCGACCACCATTGCCGCCTATAGCCAGCCGGCCAGCATCGATCGGCCGTCGATTACGAGTACGTTGTCGGCCGGGGGCCAGGTCGCGGTGGCGCCCGGCGATGCGCTCAAGGTACGCATTTTCGAGCCCTACGAAGGCAGCATCTTTCCGACCATCCAGAAGCCGGGTGCCGATTTCGGCGTCCAGCGCGTTCTTGACGACGGCACGATCAATATTCCTTTCGTCGGCACCGTCCAGGTGGCCGGCCTCAGCCTCCAGCAGATGGAGCGGCGCATCGCCCAGCAGCTCGCGGGCAAAGCCCAGGATCCGCAGGTCATCGTCGAGTTCGTGGCCGACCGGACGCATACGATCATGATCTCGGGCGACATTAAAAGTCCCGGGCGCGTTTCCATTCTCGAGGGCGTGCGGTCGGTCGTCGACGCCATCAACCGGGCAGGCGGTCCGACCGGCGGTCAGAATGCTGGGCCGAACCAGACCGAAGTCGTGGTGCGGCGCCGAGGCCAGGTGATCCTGACAGCACAGTTTTCAGAGCTTCTGGCCGGTGGCGATATCGCCGTCCAGAAAGGCGACGAGATCGTTCTCCGACCCAACTCCCGGGTCTTCACGGTTCTTGGCGCGGTGGTCAAGTCGGGCAACGTCGAGATGACCAAACACAACCTGTCGCTCATCGAGGCGCTGGGATCCGTTGGTGGCTTGAACGATCTTCGGGCCAACAAGACGGGCGTCTATGTCTTCAGAATGGGGGATTTGCAAAGCAATCCCGCGGCCCGCGCCCGAGTCTTTCGTCTGGATCTATTACAGCCGGTCTCAATGTTTATAGGCCAGCAATTTGGCCTGCAGGCCCGTGATGTGGTCTACGTCACGAATGCGCCCTTGTATGAGTATGACAAGGTTCTGACCTCAATTTACCGTACTTTCTCGATTATTAGTATCGTTCGGAGTTCCGGCACGGCGGTATCGTTGCCGGCGTTCTGATCGGCATAGATGGCAGCTAGGATGAAAAGCGGCTTTATCTGACATGGCGCGTGCAAAAACATTCACATGGGGTGCGATGGGCGTCGTGACGCTGGTCATCGCCGCGGGCCTCGTCATGTGGATCGGGCCCAACCGCCAGACCAGCAACGCCCAGGACGGTGCAAAGGCCGCGGCCCCCCTGGTTTCGCGAGGCTATACCGATACGCCAGCTGGCACGGCGGTGATCGCCGGCGATCCGCTGGGCGGCGCCGTCCTTCTCGAGCTTCGCATCACCGACGGTCAGAAGGTCAAGCGCGACGACATCATTGCTGTCCTGTCGAACTATCCCAAGGCCGATGTCGCCGTCCGCTCGGCCGAGGCGGAGTTGATCAAGGCCCAGCAGCAGCGCGAGGCGATGATCTCCGGGTTCCGCACCGCTGAAATCGCCATGCAGGAAGTAGTCGTCAAATCGGAGGCCGAGTCGAACAAGCTCAAGGCGCTCCAAATGCAGCGCTCAGGCCTGCCGCCTGACCAGAAGCAGCTGGAACTGAGCATTGCTCAGCAGAATCTCGAGCGGGAGCAGGCCAAGCTGCGTGTCCAGAAGGAGACGCTGGAGACCGACCTCGCGCAGATCGAGACCGAAATCGGCATCATCACCGCAAAGCGCGACAATGCGCGGACCACCCGCGAGCAGGCGCTTGTCCGTACACCGCTCGATGGCGTCGTGGTTCAGATCTATTCACGCCAGGGCGAGCGGGTGTCGCCCAGTGGCATCGCCAAGATCGTCGACCTCAGCAAGTTGCGCATCCTGGCCGATGTCGACGAATTGCATGTCGGCCGGGTCGTGCCGGGTGGCAAGGTCGAGGTCACGTTCCGTGGCAGCCCGACCGTCTACAAGGGAACAATCTCGCGCGTGGCGCCGACAGTGAAGCGTATGCAGCGCGTCGAGCCAGACGGCGGCTCCTCGACCGACGGTCGCGTGGTCCAGGTCGAAATTGAACTCGACGATCCGTCCAGCATGCCGCAGGTGCTGGGACGCGAGACCCGCGTCACTTTTCCCTGATGGCACTCGTTCTACCCACCATTCCGTCGCTGAGGCTGCGTGGCTGGCGGCCGAAGTTTTCGTTGGTGCGCCTGCGCGCCGCGGCGAAGACGGCGACGACGATGCCGCTTGGCGCCCAGCAGCTCAAGCGCCAGCGCACCAGCACCTTGCTGTCCCTGGCCGGCGTCACCGCCAGCCTGCTCGTCATCTTCGCCCAGCTTGGCATCGAACGCGCGGTCTACGATTCCGCAATTCGTCTCCATCGTACCGTGGCCGCCGACCTCGTCCTGGTGCCGTACGGCTTCAAGTCCCTGCAGCTTCACGCCGAAGTTCCCGTTGCCATGACCGATATCGTCTCGGCCAACCCCTCCGTGGCGGGCACGATGCCGTTGTGGTTCGGCGTCATGTCGATGAGCCATTCCGGGATGCCCACGGCCCGCCGCATCGCCTGGTATGCCATCGACGTGGAGCGGCCGGCGATCGACGTGCCTGGCTTGCGCGAGAATCTCTACAAGCTCCGCGAGGCTCGCCGGATGCTGTATGATCGGGAATCTCGGCCGTACTTCGGCGATCTCGGCGAAATTGCAGAGGGCGCCGCGGAAGTGCCGGTTCTTGGGCCGCCCGACAACCGCGGCCTTCTGCGTCAGCTCTTCGTCGTCGGCACGTTCGCTGTCGGTCCCAACGTGCTGAACGACGGCGCGGTCCTGATGTCCGAAGGCACCATGGCCGAGGTGTTCGGCGCCTGGTGGTCGGACCGGCCGGCCTTCATCGCCATTCGGCTCGCTCAGGGAGCCGACCCCGTCGCCGTACGCCAGGAACTCAGTCGTGCCCTGGCCGGCCGCGGCGAGGTGATCACGACCAAAGAACTCGAGGCGCGCGAGAGGAGATATTGGTCGCGCGAAACGCCGGTAGGCTACATCACTGATCTTGGTTTCGTGATGGGCGTGATGATCGGCATGGTGTTCATTTACTACGCCCAATATCAGATCATCCGCTTCTATTTGCCAGAATACGCCATCCTGAAGAGCCTGGGGTACGACTGGTGGTTCTTCCTCTTCATGATTGGCCAGATCGGCGCTGCCATCATCACGCCGGCCTTTCTGGTGGCATTTACGCTCGGGCGGTTCGTCTATGGAGCGACGGAAGCGGCGATGCATCTCGGTATGTCGATGGGCTTGCGTGAAATGGGCGTGGCACTCATCGCCTGCGTGGTCATGACGGTGGTGTCGAGCCTGTTCGCGATCAGGCGCCTGTGGAAGGTCGATCCGATCATGCTGTTCGAGTGACCATGACTGGCAATCCGCACGGTTTCGGACCGCCGGTCATCGAGGCGGTCGACGTTCACCACCACTACGGTGAGGGGCCGCAGCGCGTCGACGTGCTGTTCGACATCAACATGCAGGTTCGCGAAGGCGAACTCGTGATCGTCACCGGCCCGTCGGGTTCGGGCAAGACGACCCTGCTGACGATCCTGGGCACGATGCGCAAGCCGTCGGAGGGCAAGCTCCGCCTGCTCGGCACCGACCTGGTCGGGGTGACCGGCTCGGAACTCGATGTCCTGCGCAATCGGGTTCGCTTCCTGTTTCAGAAGCGCAATCTTCTGTCGTCGCTTACGGCCCTGCAGAACGTCATCGCCGGCGTTTCGACGACGCCGCTGTCGGATACCGCCTGGGACGAACCGCGGGCGCGCCACCTGCTTGGCCTGCTGGGCCTCGCCGACAAGGCGGATTCCTGGCCTGACGAACTGTCGGGAGGCCAGCAGCAGCGCGTCGCCATCGCCCGCGTCATGATCGGCCTTCCGGACCTCATCATCGCCGACGAACCGACCTCTGCGCTCGACCGGGTGGCCGGCCGGCTGGTCGTCGATCAGCTCAAGGACCTCGCCATGCGTGCCAAATGCGCGGTCGTGTTATCAACGCATGACGAGCGCATCTTCGACGTGGCATCGCGCCGTCTCCACATCGAGGATGGCCGCTGCTTCGACGTGCCCATCCACTACCACTGAGCGGCAGGGCGGCATGCTGCTCATGGCCCTCGATCTCGTGGTCGTCTTCAGCCTGGCAGTGCAATTCGCCATCGCCGGCTATTTTCTCTATCTGATCTACTGGCTGTTCGAGCTTCCCGCGGCGTTGCCGGAGGCGCCGGCTCCGGCCGAGGACCTTCCCCAGGTACTGGTCCAGATCCCGGTGTACAACGAGCCGCTCGTGGTCGAGCGCGCCGTGGCTGCCGCTGCGGCGCTCGATTGGCCGTCCAACCGGCTGATAATCCAGCTTCTCGACGACAGCACCGACATCACCTCCGATATCGCCGTTCACGCCGTCGCCCGTCTTCGCCGCGCGGGTCTGAATGTCGTCCATGTGCGCCGCGCCGATCGCAGCGGCTTCAAGGCGGGGGCACTGGCTGCCGGCATGGCGCTCTGCGACGCGCCTTATGTGGCGATGTTCGATGCTGATTTCGTTCCGGCCCCCGATTGGCTGCGCCGCGCGATGGCGGCGATGCTCGCCAATCCGAGGGCAGCCTTCGTCCAGACCCGCATCGAATGGGGCAACGGCGGGAGCAATTGGCTGACTCGCGCCCAACGTCTGATGCAGGACGCGCATTTCGCCGTCGAGCAGGATGTTCGGGCGCGGCGGGGTGTGCCTTTCCAGTTCAACGGCACCGGCGGCATCTGGCGCCGTGCCGCCGTGGAAGAGGCCGGCGGCTGGTCACACGATACCCTGTCGGAAGACCTCGACCTGGTGCTGCGCACCCATCTCAAGGGTTGGAACGGCGTCTTCCTGATGGAACCGCATGTGGTTGGCGAGTTGCCGCAGAAGATCGACGATTTCAGTGCCCAGCAGAGCCGCTGGTCCAAGGGGTTCGTACAGGTTGCCCGCAAGCTGATCGTCCCGATCTGGAAGTCGGATTGGTCGACCGAGGCCAAGCTCACGACGACGATCGCCCTCGGCCAGCAGCTCATCTTCCCGGTCCTGGTCGTGGGCATGGTGGCGCTTGTCCTGTCGATCCTGGGCCATGGGCACCTTTTGGGCGGATTCCGGTTCTGCCTGTGGCTGTGGCTGGTCGGCATGCTGGTCGTACTGATCGGCATGACCTGGGGGGCCCATAGCCGCCTCGGCCGCGGCAGCGTGATGGACTATCTCGTCACAGCGGCGACCGTACCGGCCCTGATCGTCTATCTCGCCGTCGCCAATGCCGGCGCGATAGTGGGTGCCGGACTGGGCAAGAAGACCGAATTCAATCGCACGCCGAAGACCGGCACCTGAACGCCGATGGTCGTCATCGCCACTCTCGCTCTGCTCTTCGCCGCCCTCTTCGCGGTCTGCTGCGTGCTGCTGGCGGCTTTCATCGGCAGCCTGCTTTACATGGTGATCCTCCACCATCGCCTGAAGGATGCAGGGATGCGGCGGGAGGAGATTCTGCTGGCCACGCCGTTGCCGGCGGACGCCGACTTGCCTCACGTGGTCGTACAGATTCCGTCCTTCAATGAAGGGGCCGTGGTGCGCCGCGGCGCCGAGTCCGCGTCGGCACTCGACTGGCCGCGCGACAAGCTGCATATCCAGCTTCTCGACGACAGCACCGACGAGACCGCCGATATGGTCCGCGCCGTGGCCGCGGAGCTTCGCGCCAAAGGTTTCGACGTCGTGGCGCTGCAGCGCATCGACCGCAGCGGCTACAAGGGCGGGGCGCTGCACCAGGCAATGCAGCAGACACCTCATGATTTCTTCGCGATCTTCGATGTCGACTATGTACCGCCGGTCGACTTCCTGCGCGTCTGCATGCGGCCGTTCTTCGCCGAGCCCAGAACCGCCTTCGTCCAGGCGCGCTTCGACTTCCTCAATCCGCACGAGAACGCGCTCACCGAGATGCAGATGGTGACGCTCGATGCCCATCTCGGAATCGAGCAGGCGACGCGCTGTTGGGCGGGCCATCCGCTGCCGTTCAACGGCACCTGCGGCATCTGGCAGCGTGCGGCCATCGACGCCGGCGGCGGCTGGAAGGGCGATACGGTCACCGAAGATCTCGACCTCACTTACCGCGGCTGGGTGAAGGGATGGCGCGCGCTGTTCGTAGTCAGCGTGGGCGTGCCGGGCGAATTGCCGGCCGACACCCAGACTTGGCTGCGCCAGCAGCAACGCTGGCAGGATGGCTTCCGTCACGTCTCGTTTCGGATGGTCCCCGAGATCCTGAAAAGCCGCGACATCACGCCGTCGGCCAAGGTGGCGGCACTGCTGCATCTCTGCATGTCGCTGAACCAGCCCGTGCTGCTGGTCGGCGTGGCATCGGGCCTCCTGGCGGCCTTGTTGGCGCCGCAGCTCATGCCGCTCCTGCTGACGCTTTTCGTCATCACGGTGGCCTGGGTGTTGTTCTGCGCCACGACCTTCCTGCGCGCCGGTCACAATTTCATCCGGGGCGGCGAGATCCCGCCGTTGGCATTCGGCGTCGTGCTGCTGCGTTTCGCCGGCGGTCAGATCGCGACCGTCGTCCGGTCGCTGGGCGTGCATATCAAGAAGGCTTTCAGTAAGCCCAAGCCGGTCGTCTTCGACCGCACGCCCAAGAAGGGCGCCTAGGTCAGCACGCTTTCACGCAGCAGCGGATGATGGGCGCAGCGCAGCCCGCCGCCGGTGCTGATCGGGCCGTCGAAGGGCAGGGGGATGACGTCGACTTTGCGCTTGCGCAGTTCCTCGATCACGCGGGCGTTGCCGGCGTCGATGATGGCGCGGCCTTCCTCGAGCACGAGGCCGTTGGTCGCCAACAGGTTCGCTTCGTCCTTGGAGACGGTGATCGCGTCCCAATCCCGCAGCGATATCGGCAGGCCATCGATGAACTTCTCCGGGCACCAGACGAGCAGGCCGGGCTTGATCAGCGCCAGGGCGCAATCGAGATGGAGCACGTTCGATTTCATCGCCACGGGAATGACCCTATAGGCGTCGCCCAGCAACGCCTGCAGCCAGTCGGCGCCGGCGAGGTCAGAGGCGCAGCCGGAAATCCCGACATAGATCTCATAGCCGTTCAGCAAGGTGTCGCCGCCTTCGAGGAACGGGCCGTCCACGCAAGCAGGCGAACCCAGGGGCACGCTCGACCAGCGCGCGCCGCGCTGCTGCACGACCTGCTGGATAATCGGCCGCAACCCATAGCGTTCGCGTTGCCGGCACTTCAGGCGAAGAGAGGCATCGATGACATGGTTGCCGACCACGATCATGCCGTCCCGCGGAAAAAGCTGGGCACCTTCACCATTGGGGGCGAGGAATGTGCGCTCGTCGCCCTTCAGGCGCTCCGGCCGGTGCACGATGACGCCCTCGCGGACGACCAGTTCGGCCAGCGCGTCGGCTTGGCGTTCGATGCGTGTGGCCCACTCGGGATCGATATCGATCAGGCGGCGGCCGGCGTGTTGGCGGCTGAAGGCATCACCCGGCGGCACCAGCCAACGCTGCGACTCTTCGTAGAAGACGACGAAATCCTCCGCAGGCGAGATGCCGATGACGACCTCGCGAAGCTTACCCCATTCGTGGTGGGCGCCGAAGCTCATGATCAGACCCGGGCGTAGATGTCTTCGTAGCGGACGATATCGTCCTCTTCGACATAGTCGCCGGTCTGGACTTCAACAACTTCCAGCAGCTCGGTGCCGGGATTGGCGAGGCGGTGGATGCCGCCGATCGGGATGTAGGTCGATTCGTTCTCGTGCAAGGTCATGATCTGGCCGTCGAGTGTCACCTCCGCAATACCCTTCACGACGACCCAATGCTCGGCCCGCCGGTTGTGACTTTGCAGGCTGAGCTTGGCGCCGGGCTTGACCGTGAGTCGCTTGGCGCGGAAGCGCTCGCCGCGGTCGATATCCTGATAGCTGCCCCAGGGGCGGTGCATCACGGCATGCTCGGTCGCGGCGCGGTGCTTGCCGTCCGACATGCGCTGCACGACGTCCTTCAGGCGCGGGAGGTTGTCGCGATGGCCGACCAGGACGGCGTCGTTCATCGACACGACGACGACATCCTCGACGCCGATCACGGCGGTCAGCGGGCCATCGGAGCGGATGTAGGAATTGCGCACATGGTCGAGCTCCACCGGGCCTTCGGTAACGTTACCGGCGCTGTCAGCCTCACCGACATCGAGTAACGCGTCCCAGGTGCCGAGGTCGGACCAGCGGAACCTGGCCGGCACCACCCAGCACTTGTCGGTGCGTTCCATCACGGCGTAGTCGATCGACTTGGCCGGCGCCTTGGCGAAGGCCTCGGCATCGAGGAACACGGTTGAGCCGGTCTTCTTGGCCTTGGCCACGGCCTCCTCGGCGGCGGCTGCCATGGCGGGCTCGAAGCGCGCCATCTCGGAGAGCAGCAATTCGGGCTGGAACAGGAAGTTGCCGCTGTTCCACAGCAGGCCTTCGGCGATGTAGCGCAGCGCCATCTGGGCGTTGGGCTTCTCGACGAAGGCGGCGACCTTCATCACCGTGCCGATACGTTCGCTGCCGGGACGGATGTAGCCGTAGTCGGTCTTGGGTTCGGTCGGCGGAATGCCGAAGGTCACGATGCCGCCCTTCTCGACGGCGGCGAGGCCTTCGCGGCAGCCGGCAAGGAATTCCTCGATGCCGATCACCAGATGGTCCGACGCCAGCGCCAGTACGGCCTTGGCGCCGAGCCCACGCGTGTAGGCGGCAGCGGCGGCCATGGCGGGCCCCGAATCACGGCGTGAAGGCTCGACCAGGATGTCGATCTCGACGCCGATGTCCTTGGCCTGGCTTTCGCACATGAAGCGATAGGCGTCGTTGGTCGCGATCACGGGCTTGCTGAACAGCGTGCTGTCGGCGACGCGCAGCAGCGTCTGCTGGAAGGTCGACTGCTTGCCGACCAGCGGGACGAACTGCTTCGGCATGCTCTCGCGCGAAAGCGGCCACAGGCGCTTGCCGGAGCCGCCAACCAGGATTACGGGCGTGATGAGCGACATTCAGACAGCTTTCGTTGTCGTGGGGCGTTCAGCGGCCGGCCGAGGCCGCGTGTCGGGCCGCGATATAGCCGAAGGTGAGGGCCGGGCCAATGGCGATGCCGGCCCGGGGTAGGTCCCGCCCAGGGAGCCGGATCATGTCATTTGCCGGCGGCAAAGGCCCGGGATGGGGTTTCCTGGCCTCTCCAGCCCCCGAGCATGCTGGGAAAGTCCATTCCAAGGGGGACTAGGCGGGGAGCACCCCTCAAGCCCACCCTGGAGATCGGCTTCGATCATTTTTTGACTTCGCCTGAGGCCCTTCCGAGATTCTCCTCGCGTCGCCGCTTCGCCTCCATTTCGACGGCTTCGGCCAAGGCAGGGATGCGCGAAGCGATCTCGTAGAAGTCGCTGGCATAAAGCACCAGCAATGTGGTCGGTCGCACCGTCGCCACGGTGGCGGAGCGGGGTTGACGCTCAAGAAGCGCCATTTCACCGAAGAATGCGCCTTCGCCAAGTTTTACGGTGCCGCCGCTCGGCAGGCGGACTTCGCACTCGCCGCTTGAGATGAAGAACATCGAGTCGCCGGGATCGCCGCGCCGCATGATGGTGACATGCGAGGGATAGTAGCGAGTCCGCAATTTGCCCACGATCTCGGACAGAGTGACGACACCCAGGGCGGCGAAGATCGGCACGCGTGCCACCTGCTCCCAGACCCTGAGATACTCGCGCCGCCGCTCTTCCTGGGCGAAGCCGGTCGCGAGCACGCCGGTCATGATGGCGAGCACGGAAATGCCACTGATCATCAGGACAGAGCCGACCAGGCGTCCGCCCGCCGTGACCGGTACCACGTCACCGTAACCGGTCGTCGTCAGTGTCACGACCGCCCACCACAGGGCGTTGGGCAGGCTGCCGAACGCCTCCGGCTGACGCCCGCGCTCGAGCAGATGCGCAGCGGTTGCGGCGATGACCAGGACAATCAAGAACAGGGCCATGACGCCGGCGATCGGTGCGCGTTCGTTTGACACGACTCGGGCCAAGGTACCGAGAGCAGGTGCGTGCAGGCCGAGCTTGAGGATCCAGAGGACGCAGAAGATCGACGCTGCATCGGAACCTACGATGCGGTAGCCGGCCAGCCACATGAACGTCGGCACGGTCGCCAGGAGTCCGACCAGACCCGGCAGGGATACTGCCCATTGCAGCCGGGCCATCGTGGGGGAGCTCTCTCTATAGCGGCCCTCTTCCGGCGCCGCCCACAGTCGCACGACGTATTCGATGAAGAACAGGAGGGCGACCGCCCAGATCGCGTAGCGCAGCGCGTTCCGCGTATCGAGCGAGAGGTCGTCGATCGACAGCAGGATCACGGCGAATAGGCCAACGCCAAGCACACAAAGGTGCAGCCGCCGCCACCGGCGCCCCGCGTCGCTGGGATCGGTGAAGTGCAGCAGCGCATGAGTGCGCGCGCGAAGACTGGAGGCCGTGGCCGTCACGGAGCGACCATAGGCGCCCTGGCCTGCGAATTGCAACGCACGGAACGCCGGTCTACGGTCGCGCCCGCGTTGTGGGATGGGGGTTTGGAGCCAAGGTGGTCAAGGATTTGCGCATTGCCGTCGACATTGGTGGCACGTTTACGGACGTGGTGTTGGAAGAGGGCGGGCGGCGGCTGACGCGCAAACTGCTGACGACGCCGCAGCGGCCGGAAGAGGCGGTGCTCGACGGGGTACGGTTAATCCTGGAGGATGCCGGGCGTGGCTTCGGCGACGTCACGGTGTTCGTACATGGAACGACCCTTGCCACCAACGCCATAATCGAGCGCCGGGGCGCCCGCACCGCCCTGATTGCCACCGAAGGCTTCCGCGACGTCCTCGATATCGCCAACGAAAGCCGTTACGACCAGTACGATCTGACCATCGAGAAGCCCCGCCCGCTGGTGCCGCGCGCGCTCCGCTTCACTGTTCCGGAGCGCATGGATGTGCACGGCAAGGTGCGGCTGGCACTCGACGAGGCGGCCGTGCGCGCGATCGCGGCTGAACTCGGCACCCAGGGCATCGAAAGCGTCGCTGTCGCGTTCATGCACGCCTACGTCAATCCGGCGCACGAGCGGCGGACGCGCGAGATTCTGCTCGCCGAGCAGCCCAAGCTCAAGGTGACGCTTTCCAGCGAAGTCTGTCCCGAGGTGCGGGAGTACGAACGCACCTCGACGGCCGTGGCCAACGCCTACGTGCAACCGCTCATGGATTCCTACCTCGCGCGCATGCAGGCAGCCCTTGCCGCCGAGAAATTCAAAGGCACGATCTACCTCGTGACGTCGGGCGGCGGCCTCACCGCCATCGAGACGGCGCGGCGCTTTCCCGTGCGGCTGATCGAGTCGGGCCCGGCGGGCGGCGCGATTTTTGCTGCGCAGATGGCGGCGCGCGCCGGTGAAAAGCGCGCGCTCAGCTACGATATGGGGGGCACGACGGCCAAGATCTGCCTGATCGACGATTTCACGCCGCACACCGCGCGGCTGTTCGAGGTCGACCGTGCCGCCCGCTTCCTCAAGGGCTCGGGTCTTCCCGTGCGCATCCCGGTGATCGAGATGGTCGAGATTGGGGCAGGCGGCGGCTCGATCGCGCGGCTCGACGCGCTGAAGCGCGTGACGGTGGGCCCGGAAAGCGCCGGCGCCGAGCCGGGGCCGGCCTGCTACGGCCGCGGCGGCCGGCATCCGGCGGTGACCGACGCCAATGTCGTGCTGGGCACGATCGACCCCAAGGATTTCGCTGGTGGCACGATCGCGCTCGATCTCGAGGCCGCCAAGGGGGCGCTCGACCGCGACATCGCCCAGGGCCTGGGACTGTCGACCGACATGGCGGCCTATGCCGTCTACGAGATGGTGTCGGAGAACATGGCCAGTGCCGCCCGCGTGCATGCTGTCGAGCGCGGCGCCGTGGTCAACCAGTACAATCTGATCGCCTTCGGTGGCGGGGCCCCGTTGCATGCCGCCCGGGTCGCTGAGAAGATCGGCGTCCAGCGCGTGATCGTGCCGCCCAATGCCGGTGTCGGCTCGGCGGTGGGTTTTCTGGCGGCGCCTGTCTCCTTCGAGCTGGTCCGCAGCCGCTACATGCGACTCGACGCTTTCGACGGAGCCTCGGCCTCGGAACTCCTGGGCGAGATGAGCATCGAGGCGACGGCGCTGGTGGCCCCAGGTGCGCGCGGCATGAAGACCTTCGAGCGCCGCGTGGCCTTCATGCGCTATATCGGCCAGGGCCACGAGATCATGGTCGTGCTGCCATCGCGGCCGCTGGTCGCGAGCGACGCCGAGGCGCTGCGCACGGCCTACGAACGCGACTACGCGGCGCTGTTCGAACGCCACATCCCCAACGCCGCCATAGAAATCCTGAGCTGGTCGGTGCAGGTCTCGACCGAAACCAACCTGCCGGCGGTGCAGGGTGCGGCGCCTGCCGCACCGCCACCCGTGCCGGTCGCACGCCGCCCGGTGTTCGACGGCCGCAGCGGCCGGACCACAGAAGTGCCGGTCTATCGCCGCGAGAAGTTGCCGCCGGGCAGCGCTTTCGCCGGGCCGGCGATCGTGGCCGAGGACGAGACCTCGACCTATATTTCGGCCAGTTTTACCGCGCACATCGATGCATCAGGCTGTATCGTCATGGATCGCAAGGCCGGGTGAGGAGAGAGGCATGAGCCAATCCAACAGCGTCGGGCTGATCGATCTGCAGATCATGTGGAACCGCCTGATCGCCGTGGTCGAGGAGCAGGCGCAGACGCTGATGCGTACCGCCTTCAGCCCGATCGTGCGCGAGGCGGGCGACCTTTCGGCTGGCATCTTCGACCTCCAGGGCCGCATGCTGGCCCAGGCCATCACCGGCACGCCGGGTCATGTGAACTCCATGGCCGA
>Ga0163144_10003055_pt1 | contig 38241 bp, 42 predicted proteins | sample OliLak19BULKMAT1_FD_123175 | JGI IMG/M metagenome (GOLD analysis project Ga0163144, IMG submission 123175) | Freshwater microbial mat bacterial communities from Lake Vanda, McMurdo Dry Valleys, Antarctica - Oligotrophic Lake LV.19.BULKMAT1 | ecosystem: Environmental > Aquatic > Freshwater >...
CGAAGAAGACCTTGTACAGGTGCAGGCTGAGCAGCTCGCTCGAGGTGCCGGGGCCGCCCCCGGTGAGCAGATAGACTTCGTCGAAGGTCTTGAAGGCCAGGATCGCGCGGAACACCAGCGCCAGCACGAGGCCGGCGACCATCTCGATGGACACGGCGGCGACGACGAAGATCAGGGTGTTGACGACCACCGGCGCCAGTGCGCTGTCGGCCAGCAGCAGGCGCCAGTTGCGCAGCGGAATGAAGGACCAAGTCTCGTGCCCGTCCCTGAACTCGACCGTCGAGACGGCCATGCGCAGCAGATTGCCGATCGGGTAGACCGTGAGCAAGGCGAAGACGAGCACCGCCGGCTGCACGCTCCCGTGCCGGAAGCTCGCATTGAGGGCCTCGACGATGCCGCCTCGGGGCACGACGGGACGGATCATCGGCCCGCTGCTCCGACTTCGAGGTCGATGCCCTTTATCACCACCGTCGGGCCGTAGGCCTTGTCGACATGGCGAATGCTGACCGATGCCATGCGTTCTCCCACCGGTCGATGCGTCGGCGAGCCGCGAGTTCCAGGCCGTCGTGAGCGAGGGCTACCCCCAACTCGGCTTCGAGCGGCACTCCGGCCTGATCGAGCTGAACTACATGCGCCTGATGGCCGGCGAGCTCGACCTTCACTTCGGCACGCTGCCGCAGGGAGAGCGCCTGCCCGACTTCCTCGCCGCCACGCCGCTGCTCAAGGTGCGCTCCCGCGTGATCGCCGGCGCGCAGCATCCGTTCGTGCGCAAGAAGAACGTGACGCCGGCGGACCTGGCGCGCTACCCCTGGGCCGTGCTGCACCACGGCCGCGAGGTGATCAAGCGCCTGCTCGCGGTGATCGACCAGGCCGTCGAGGGCAAGGTCGGCATATCGGTGGAACTGACCTCGCTGGCGGCGATGGTCCAGCTGCTCCAGGCCGGGCCCTACCTGGCCTGCTTTGCCGAGGGCCTGCCGATGCTGCAGCCGCAGCTCGGTCTGGCGATCCCGGCCTACCCGAGGCCGATCTGGCAGCACCCCGCCGGCGTCGTGATGCACCGCTCGCTCACGCGCTGCGCGCCGGCGCGCGAGCTGGTGGAACATGTGCCGAGGAGGGCGGCGGCGTTGGCGCGCGACGCTGCGCAATCCGCATTCGGTCTGGCACTCGGCGAACGTACAGGCGCTCCTGAGCTTCGTCAGGCGGCTTGCAGGCGCTCGACGATTCGGTGGGTGGCCAGACGCTGACGGGCGGCAGCCTTCAGGACTGCCACGGGTTGATCACGCTAGCACCAGCGGCCTCGAAAGGGGCCGCGTCTCGGGTGGCCACGACAAAGCCGTTGGCGGCAGCCATGGCGGCGATGTAGCCATCTGCGGTGGCGATGGCCAAGCCCACGGCGCGAGCCTTGGCCATCAGTTCTGCATAGGCTTGCGTGCAGGCCAGATCAAAGGGCAGCACGCGGCCTGCAAAGAGCGGCAGCACCCGCTTCTCCAGGTTTTGCTGCAGGCCCGAGCGCCGCTTGCCGGCGGGCAGCAGCGACATGCCAGCCCGGTGTTGAAGGGTGTGAGCGTGCACGCGCGCCAGGGCGATGTGATCTCGATGATCGGCGCCTCTGGCTCGGGCAAGAGCACCTTCCTGCGTTGCCTGAACCTGCTCGAAGCGCCCAGCGGCGGCCGGATCGTGCTCGAAGGCGAAGAGCTGAAGCTGGTGCCCGACGGCAAGACGGGCGCGCTCAAGCCCGCCGATCCCGCGCAACTGCTGCGCCTGCGCTCGCGCGTGGTCATGGTGTTCCAGCACGTCAACCCGTGGGCGCATCGAGGAGGAAGGCAACCCGCGGGTGGTGCTCGCCAACCCGACCAGCGCGCGGCTGCGGGGCTTCCTCGCCAACTCGCTGAAGTAGCCCGCGCGGCGGTGTCAGCGCCGTGGCAAGGACTGGCTCACACCCAGGAGAAGCGGTGCGCTGCGCGCCAGGTGGCGGTGCTCTTGGACTCCACCAACCTTCGGCTCGTACCACCTATCGGGGGAATGTCAGGCGGGCTGAGGTCTGGGCGCAGGCATGGATGGGCCAATCCCTTTAAGCCTCACCGCTCGGTAAGTGCGAGCTTGACGCCCAGCCCTCCGAACCCCGCGGTGAAGCCCCGGCGCAGCCAGGCTTGCGCGGAGGCCGACTCGATGACGAAGCGTCGGAAGGTGTGAGCGATGAAGCCATAGGCAACGAAGACGACGAACGTCATGGCCATGAAGACCGCGCTCAAGATCAACAGGTTCAACAACGGTTGGCTGGCGTCCGGATCGACGAACTGCGGCAAGAAAGCCAGGAAGAAGATGGTCAGTTTGGGGTTGAGGATGTTGAGCAAGAACGCCTTGAAGAGCACACTCCCAGCGCTTGCCTGGAGTTGATCCCGCCAGTGTCCTCATCCACGGAGACACGAGGGCTCCTCCGAAGGATCGCGACAACTTCCCCTCCACCTTAAACCTTTTGAGGTGCCGACTGAACCAGGCGGTTGCGAAGCTTGCGAAGGGTGTGGAACTTGGTTCGCAGGACTTCAGCCTCGGCTGCTTTCGCTGGGCCGTTTGGAAAGCTGTGCTCGCTGATCAAGCGAAGCAGAAGATCAGGAGGCCAAGAAACGGACCGCCGCGCAACCTCGACACCAAACTGCGCGTCGAGGTGCTCGCCGAGATCAGGCTGCCTCACCCTCCCCTCCGCACCACCCCGGTGTGCTTGACGCAGGACCCTGTCGAGGCCTGCCGTCAGCGCTGCGTTGCCCGCGGGCGTGCGGAACACAAGCGCCGCAGGATCGCGTTCATGCCGCCCTAGAACGCGAACGAAACCCCAGCCTGCCAGCCGCCCTGTCCATCCGGACCGATCCAGGCCTGGCTTTGCGGCGCAAGCGTCTCCACGCGCCAGCGGGCAAAGCCATAGGCCAAGGCCCCCGCCGCTGCCACTTCGCCCCAGCGGTGGCGGCGGGCTTGCACCCGGGTGTAGCCCACGTAGGTGGCGCCTAGCCAGAGCGGCCACGCAGCCTCGAAACCGTGGCGCTCATGCACGTAGGCGGCCGCCGAGAAGGCGCGGGCGGCATGACCGCTGGGGAAGCTCTTGTCGTCGCTGCCATCCGGGCGGGTCACGCCGGTGTGCTTCTTGAGCAGCTCGGTCACGCCGGTGGTCAGCGCAAAGGTTTGCGTGAGTTGCCACGCGCCTTGGTAGTCCCCGCGCCACAGCTCAACGGCAGCGGTGCCAAACGGCAGGGCCAGGCTGAGATGGTCCCCGAGCCGACGCTCGTTCGCCCAAACGACGCCAGCCAGGTGCGAGAGCGCCAACAGCGCAAGGGAGCGAGGCAATGTCTTCATGTAGCGGATGCTAGACAGGCCCGTAAAGCCCCATTCCGCGCCAGCCCTTGATGGCGTCGCCAGCCACTCGGGAACGGAATGGCGCGCCGTGCGGGACGCGGCGCGGGGCGCTACAGTGAGCGCTGTTCCGCACCGTACCGCCCGCCCCCGCCATGAACACCGTGTCCACCCCCCGCCATCGCGCCACCCGTGCCGTGATCACCGGCGGCACCCAGGGCCTCGGCCTGGCCGTGGCCCTGCGACTGGCGCGCGAGGGCGCGGCCGGCATCGTGATCAGCGGCCGGCGCACGGCGCTGGGCGAGGCGGCCGCCGCCGAAGTGCGTGCGCTCGGCACCGAGTGCCACTACGTGCAGGCCGACGTGGGCCAGGCCGATGACTGCGCGCGCCTGATGGCCGCCTCGATCGCCCACCTGGGCAGCGTCAATGCGCTCGTCAACTCGGCGGCTACCACCGACCGCGGCACGCTGCTCGACACCACGTTGGAGATGTGGCAACGGCAGCTGGACACCAATGCGCGCGGGCCGTTCTTGCTGATGCAGGCGCTGGTACGCCATCTGCTCGAACGCCACTCGCCGGGCAGCATCGTCAACATCCTGTCGCAGTCGGCGCACTGCGGCCAATCCTTCCTGGTGCCGTACTCGGCGTCGAAGGCGACCTTGGCCAACCTGACCAAGAACGTGGCGCAATCGTTTCGCCAGCAACGCATCCGCTGCAACGGCGTGATGGCCGGCTGGATGGACACGCCCGGCGAGGCAGCGATCCAGAAGAAGGCACACAACGCACCTGACGACTGGCTGGCCAAGGCCGAGGCCGCTCGCCCGATGGGGCAACTGGCCAAGCCCGACGAGCTGGCCGGCCTCGTCAGCTACATGCTGAGCCCCGAGGCCGGCGTGATGACCGGCGCGCTGGTCGACTACGACCAATGGGTGCCCGGCGCGCAGCCCGAATCATGAGCTCCCCCACGGAGCGGCTTCGCCGCACCCCCTCAGGAGGGCGAGGCCAGCAGACCGACAAGGCCGGATCCGCGGCGTCCGCCGGACCGTGCCGATTGCGTGCGGCGTGGGTGCCGCACCGAAACCCTGGAGACCCACGATGATGAAAAACGCAGCCGTCTTCGGCGCCGGCCGCATTGGCCGCATCCACGCCACCAATGCAGCCGCGCTGCCCGGCGTGAGCCTGAGGTTCATTTGCGATCCCGTGCCCGATGCGGCGGCTTCGCTGGCCCATGCCCTGGGCGCACAGGTGAGCACGCCCGAGGCGGTGCTGGCCGATGCGAGCATCGACGCGGTGCTGATCGCCTCGCCCACCGACACCCACAGCGACCTGATCCACCGCGCGGCGGCGGCAGGCAAGCACATCTTCTGCGAGAAGCCGGTGGACCTGTCGGTGCCGCGAGCCATGGACTGCGCGGCGGCGATCAAGGCGGCGGGCGTGGCCTGCATGATCGGCTTTCAGCGCCGCTTCGACCCGACCTTCGCCGAGGCGCAGGCGCGGCTGGCGCGCGGCGAGATCGGTGCGCCCGAAATGCTGGTCGTGACCAGCCGCGACCCGGGCGCGCCTCCGACGCAGTACCTGAAGGGCTCGGGCGGCATCTTCCGCGACATGCTGATCCACGACTTCGACATCTTTCGCTGGATCCTGTGCAGCGACATCGGCGACGGCGGCGACGCTGCCGAAACGCTGTATGCCACCGGCTCGGTGCTGGTGGACCCCGAGATCGCGCAGGTGCCCGACATCGACTGCAGCGTGGTGACGATCCGCACGAGGAAGGGCCGCCTGTGCCAGATCAACACCAGCCGGCGCGCCGCTTACGGCTACGACCAGCGCTTCGAGGTGCTCGGCTCGAAAGGCCTGCTGCAATGCGGCAACCATCGGCCGACCGAAGTGGTGCAGTCCGACGCGGCCAACGTGCGCGCCGACAAGCCCGAGCACTTCTTCCTGCAACGCTACCGCGAAGCCTATCGGCTCGAGCTGGCACACTTTTTCGAAGGCCTGCATAGCGGTGCCGCCTTCCGCACCAGCGTGGCCGACGGCGTGGAGGCGCAGACGCTGGCCGACGCGGCAGCGCAATCGCTGGCCAGCGGCAAGGTGGTGGCGCTGTGAACGCTCCGTTGCTCAACATCGGCATCGTCGGTCTGGGCCGCAGGGCCCTTGGCGTGGCGCTGCCGTTGCGCAGCTGAGACGGAGCTCTGGCAATGGGCACTGCAAGTTCGTACGCGGGTTTCGCCAAGGCGGCGTCTCGTTTCTGCGGCCGCCCGCGCACCTTCGCGCTGGCCCTGGGGGTCATCGCCATGTGGGTCATCACCGGGCCGATCTTCCACTTCAGCGACACCTGGCAGTTGGTCATCAACACCGGCACCACGATCATCACTTTTCTGATGGTGTTCCTGATCCAGAACACCCAGAACCGCGATACCGAGGCGATCCAGATCAAGCTCGACGAGTTGATCCGCGCCACCCACGGCGCCCACAACGCACTGCTCGACCTGGAGGAGCTCGAGGAAGAAGCCCTCGAAGCCTTCCGGCGCAAGTACCAGGCCTTGGCCCGGATGGCACGTGAAGACCTTGGGCTCGGCCGGCGCGACACCGACTCGCCGGAGCCCTGAACATGCCGCCGGCCCAACTCGACCGCATCGCCTGGCACCGCCTGTGCGGCGCGGCCCGGCGGGCAGGTCGTCACCAAGGTCACGCTGGTTCGCGCGGTCTCGCGAACCGACAATCCATGAGCGGCAAGCCATGAGCGGCAAGCCATGAGCGACGCGCCATGAGCGCAGAGTTGGTGCTTTGGCTCGGTGCCGCGATCTTCGTCATCGCCGTGCTGTATTCGTCGGTCGGCCACGCCGGCGCTTCGGGCTACATCGCAGTCATGTCGCTGGCCAGCCTGGGGCCAGAAGTGATCAAGCCGACAGCCTTGTGCCTGAACATCCTGGTGGCCGGCATTGCCAGCTGGCAGTTCCTGCGTGCCGGGCATTTCTTGTGGCGCAGCTTCTGGCCATTTGCGCTGTTGGCGGTGCCGATGGCCTTCATCGGCGGCCACATCGACCTGCCGGCGCAGGCGTTCAAGGTCTTGCTCGGGCTGGTGCTGCTGGTGGCCGCGGTGCGTTTCGTCGTCGACGCGCGCCAGGACGCGGTGTGCCGCGAGGCGCCGCGAGGCGCAGCCCTCGGCGCAGGCGGCGTGATCGGCCTGCTATCGGGCCTCACGGGCACGGGCGGCGGCATCTTTCTCACGCCGCTGCTGCTGCACATGCGCTGGGCCCGGGCCAAGCAGGCCGCCGCGGTGTCGGCCCTGTTCATCCTGCTGAACTCGACGGCCGGGCTGGCCGGCAACCTCGCCAGCACGCGCCAGTTGCCTGACGCGCTGTGGCCCTGGCTGGCGGCGGCGGCAGCCGGCGGTGTCATCGGCGCGCACCTCGGCAGCCGCCGCCTGGCACCGGTGTGGATCAAGCGCTTCCTGGCGGCGGTGTTGCTGATCGCGGGCTTGAAGCTGATCCTGAGCTAGCGCCCGACGGGGCTGAACCCGGGCGAAACAATCGGGTACTTCGAACGGACGCCGCACGCTAGCATCGCGCCATGTCCCTGCCTTCCACTGGAGCCCCCATGACCCCTGCCAAGAGCCTTGTCGCTGCCGCCATCACCCTGGCGCTGTCGAGCGCCCTGCCCTCCGCCGCGGAGAGCTTTGCCTCGTCGGCAGCCTCGGCCAGTCTCACGGCCTCGGTCGGCAGCGTTTCGACCTCCTTCGGCAAGTCGAGCGACAGCTCGACCAAGACCACTGCGGCCGCCAACGGCGACTACCAGATCGTCGCCATCGTCGCCGCGCCCGATCAGCCCGGTACGCTTCGCCTGACGCTGCAGGCGCTGGCCGATGGCACGCCGGACAGCGCGTTCTTTCTCTACCTGCCGCACGCCGTGGCCGAGCGAGCCCAGCTGGCGCAGGGGAGCACCGTGACGGCGCGCGCGCGTCCCTACGGCACCGAGTTCAGCCAGCGCACTGACGCCAACGTGAACGCCGCCTTCTTCCTTGTGCTGGCGGACGACACCTACCGCGAGCTGAAGGCACGCGCCGTTCAGCTGTGAACCCGCAGCCTTGATGCGCCGTCTGGCGAGGGCCACGGCGCTGGCCGTGGCCCTCGGGCTGGGGCCGTGGGCGGTCTGCCACGCCGGGGCCATGCGCTACTGCGATTCATCGCCGGCGCTGAACGCTGCGCAGCAGGATCGCCTGTTCCGGTTCGCCGCGGTGATCAAGCAGACCTTGGACGACTCCGGCGCGAACCTGGCCCTGGTCGCGCGCTCGGGCCTGGACCTGAGCCGCTTCGGCGTGCGCTACTCGCATGCCGGCGTGAGCCTGAAGCAGGGCCTGGACACAGCCTGGTCGGTGCGCCAGCTCTACTACGACTGCGACGAAGGCACGCCGCGCCTGTTCGACCAGGGTGTCTCGGGCTTCGTGCTCGGCTTGAACGACCCGGCCGCCGGCTATGTGTCCGTGGTGACGCTGCCCGAGCCCGAGGCCGCGGCCCTCGAGCGCGCCGTGCTGGACCGGGCGCGGGCTCTGCAGGCGCTCGGTACACGCTACAGCGCCAACGCCCACGCGTTCAGCGTGATCTACCAGAACTGCAACCAGTGGGTGGCCGAAATGCTGGCTGCCGCTTGGGGCCCGCAGCCCGGTCCGCAAATCGCCAGTGGGCTCGAGGAGCATCGCCTGCAGGCCCAGCGCTGGCTGGCGCAGCAGGGCTACCGGCCCAGCGTCTTCGAAGTCGGCTTTCGCCCGCTGATGTGGCTGGGCCGCCTGATCCCGTATCTGCACGAGGACGATCATCCCCGGGCAGATCTGGCCCAGGCGCTCTACCGCGTGAGCATGCCGGCGTCGATCGAAGCCTTCGTGCAGGCCCGGGTGCCCGGCGCCCAGCGTCTGGAGTTCTGTCAGGCCGGCACGCGCATCGTGATCCGGCGCGGCTGGGCGCCGATCGCCGAGGGCTGCGTTGCGGCAGAGCAGGACACGACGATCACGCTCGAATAGGGTCTGTCCGCAGTCGTCGCAGGCCCGCGGGCCGGTAGCATCGGGCGCATCATGAGTCGCTCCGAGTTCTGCCGTGCCCTGGCTGCCGAAGCCGGCCGCATGGCGCATACCGCCTTCGGTTCGCCGTCGTTGACGCTGAAGGGTCGGCACGACGAAGTCACGGCGATGGACCGCGCAGTCGAGCGCTTCATCCGCAGCGCGATCAACCAAGCCTGGCCCGACGACGCCGTGCTCGGCGAGGAAGACGGCGCCAGCGCCGGCATGGCCGGCGCGACGCGGGTCTGGATCATCGACCCGATCGACGGCACCGCGAACTACACCCGCAGCATTGCCCATTACTGCGTCTCGATCGGCATGATCGAGCATGGCGTGCCGACCCTCGGCGCCCTGCATGACCCGAGCCACGATCGCCTGTACCACGCTGAACGCGGCGGCGGCGCCTGGATGAGCGAGGGCGGCGGCGCGCCGCGCCGACTGCAGGTGAGCCCGGTGGCTTCACTCGCTGCGGCCACGGTGGAGTGCGGCTGGTCGCTGCGCCGACCGCAGGCCGACTACCTGGCGCTGGTCAGGCGCGTGCTCGACGCCGGCTGCGCCTTTCGCCGCGCGGGCTCGGGCGCGCTCGGCCTGGCCGACGTGGCGGCCGGCCGCACCGAGGGCTACTGCGAGTTGCACATCAACTCGTGGGACTGCGCCGCCGGCGTGCTGCTGGTCACCGAGGCCGGTGGCCGGACCAACGATTTCTTTGCCGGCGCGGGCCTGCTCGAAGGCAATCCGCTGCTGGCCACCAACCAATCCCTCGGCGCGGCGCTAGCCGCAGTCGTCGGCACAGCCCTGGCTCACCCTTGAAGGAGATGTTGATGAAAAGACTGTTGCTCAAAGCCCTCTCGACTGTTTCGCTGCTGGGCCTGCTGGCGACCGCCTTGCCGGCGGCCGCGCAAGGCGAGGTGGTGGTCTATTGCAGCGTGCAGGAAGAGTGGTGCCGGCCGATGGTGGCGGCCTTCGAGAAAGCCACCGGCATCAAGGTGCTGATGACGCGCAAAAGCTCGGGCGAGTTCTATGCGCAGATCAAGGCCGAGGCCGCCAACCCGCGCGGCGACGTCTGGTGGGGTGGCACCGGTGACCCGCACCTGCAGGCTGCCGAAGAGCTGCTCACCGACCCCTATGTCTCGCCCCGGCTCGACGAGTTGCAGGACTGGGCTTTGCGCCAGGCCAAGGCGTCGAAGTTCCGCACTGTCGGCATCTACGCCGGCGCGCTGGGCTACAGCTTCAACACCACCGAGCTGGCCAAGCGCAAGCTGGCCGAGCCCAAGTGCTGGGCCGACCTGGCCAAGCCGATCTACAAGGACGACGTGCAGGTGGCCAACCCGAACTCTTCGGGCACCGCCTACACGATGCTGGCCACGCTGGTGCAACTGATGGGCGAACAAAAGGCCTTCGATCTGATGAAGGCGATGCACAAGAACATCAACCAGTACACCAAGAGCGGCGCCGCGCCGGCGCGCGCGGCGGCCACGGGCGAGACGCTGATCGGCATCACCTTCCAGCACGACGCCGTGACCCAGGCGGTGGGCGGTGCGCCGGTGAAGATCGTCTCGCCCTGCGAGGGCACGGGCTACGAGATCGGCTCGATGAGCATCATCAAAGGCGCGAAGAACCTGGCCAACGCGCGCAAGTGGTACGACTGGGCGCTCTCGCCCGAGGCGCAGACCATCGGCAGCGGCGCCAAGAGCTTCCAGGTGCCCTCGAACAAGAAGGCGCCGACGCCGGCCCAGGCACCCAAGCTCGGTGACATCAAGCTGATCGACTACGACTTCGTCAAGTACGGCTCGTCCGCCGAGCGCACACGCTTGCTGAAGAAGTGGGACGACGAGGTCTCGAAATTGCCCAAGTGAGCCGCGCGGCCTTGCGCGATGCGTGGTTGGTCGCGCTGGCCGCACTGGCGCTGGCCGCGACCGTCGCCCTGCCCTGGTTCAGCGGCCGCGCCGGCTCGGCTGGCAGCCTGGCGTTCGGCGGTGCGGGGATGGCGCAGGGCCCGGTGGTCGCGGCGGCCTTGCTCGCGTTGGTGCTGGCCTGGCGCTCGCACTTCAGCCTGCTCGCCGCCACCGCGGCGGCCGGTGTCGCCTGGGCCCTGGCGGCCGGATTTGCCGCCGGCGCTGCGGGCGGCGCGTTCGGGGCCGGCGCCGGACTCACCCTGACGGCCCTGACCTGCCTGTTCGCCCGCGCCCTGGCCCGCAGCGGCCGCTTCGGCGGCGACACGACGGTGGCCTCCATCGTGGTGGTCATCGCCAGCCTGCTCCTGCTCTTCATCTTCTATCCGGTCGGCCTGTCACTGCTGGCCGCGCTGCGCGACAGCGCCGGCCAGTTCGCGCCTGGCCTGGCGCTCGCGCGCCTGACCGCGCCCGACATCTGGGGCCTGGGCTGTTTCGGCGGCGGCACCGGCTGCGGCGTGGCCATCAACTCGCTGATCCTCGCCACCCTGGTCGGCTTCCTGTCGACCGGCTTCGCGCTGGTGCTGGCCCTGGCCGTGCAACGCGGCCAGTACCGTGGCCTGGGCGCCGTGGCCAAGCTGATGTCGGTGCTGCCCATCGTCACGCCGCCCTTCGTGATTGCTCTGGCCCTGGTGGTGCTGTTCGGCCGCACGGGCTTGGTCACCACCTTCCTGTCCGACACCTTCGGCCTGCCGCGCTCGCGCTGGATCTATGGCCTGCCCGGGGTCACGATCGCGCAGGTGCTGTCCTTCACACCGATTGCCTTCCTGATCCTGTCGGGCGCGCTCGCGGCCATCAGCCCGACCCTGGAAGAGGCGGCCCAGACCCTGCGCGGCTCGAAGATGCGCGTCTTCCGCAGCGTCACCTGGCCGCTGCTGCGGCCGGCACTGGCGGCCGCCTTCCTGCTCGGCTTCGTCGAGAGCCTGGCCGACTTTGGCAACCCGATGGTGCTGGCCGGCAACTATGAGGTCTTGTCGACCAAGATCTTCTTTGCCATCGCCGGGGCACAGCATGACCCGGGCCGCGCGGCGTCGTTGGCCGTGGTGCTGCTGATGTTCACCCTGGTCGCCTTCTGGCTGCAGCAGCGCTGGCTGGGCCGCGCCAGCTACGTCAGCGTGGGCGGCAAGGGCGACTCGGGTATCCCCGCGCAACTGCCCGACGGCCTGCGCTGGGCCTGCACCGGCACGGCCATCGCCTGGATCGGCTTCACGCTGGCCTGCTACGCGGTGATCTTCGTCGGAGGCTTCGTCAAGGACATCGGCCGCGGCGAGATGACCCTCGTGCTGACGCACATCCAGGAAGGCTTCGGCATCGACTGGAATGGCTTGAAGCCGCATTTCACCGGCTCAGCCTGGGACAGCTTCTTCACCACCATCGAGGTGGCGGCGATTGCCGCGCCCTTGACGGCCATCGTCGGGCTGCTGTCGGCCTACGTCATCACGCGACACCGGTTTGCCGGCCGCGCCAGCTTCGAGTTCCTGACCATGGTCAGTTTCGCGGTACCGGGCACCGTCATCGGCGTGGCCTACATCGTGGCCTTCAACGTGGCGCCGCTCGAGCTGACGGGCGGGCTGGCGATCCTGATCCTGTGCTTCGTCTTCCGCAACATGCCGGTCGGGGTGCGCGCCGGGATCGCCGCGCTGGCACAGATCGACAAATCGCTCGACGAGGCCTCGTCGACTCTGCGCGCCTCGACCTGGCGCACGTTGACGCAGATCGTGCTGCCGTTGCTCAAGCCCGCCATCCTGGCCACCCTGGTGTTCAGCTTCACGCACGCCATGACGGCCGTCAGCGCGGTGATCTTTCTGGCCACGGCGAAGTACAACCTGTCGACGGTCTACATCATCGGCCGCGTCGAGGCTGGCGAGTACCCGCTGGCGATCGCCTACTCGACCGTGCTGATGATCTTCATGCTGCTGGTGCTGTTGCTGGTGCAGACCTTCACCGGCGCGGCCAAGCTCGGACGCCGCGAGCGTGCGCAACCTCTGATCGTCACGGGAGCCTGATGTGAACCACCCCCGAATCGGCTTCGCCGCTCGCCCTCAAATGGGCCGCGTTGGCCGACCGACAGAGCCAGATCGGCGGCGTGTGCCTGGCGGCACCGAGGGGTCACTGAGATGAACAAAGCTGCGGGCGGTGTCAGCTTCGAAGGCGTGAGCAAGCGCTACGGCGATTTCGCAGCCGTCGACGACGTGTCGTTCACGATCGAACCTGGCACCCTGGTGACCCTGCTCGGCCCTTCGGGCTGCGGCAAGACGACCACGCTGCGCATGGCCGCCGGCCTGGAGACCGCCAGCGCCGGGCGCATCCTGATTGGCGGCGTGGATGTCACGAATCTCTCCGCCAGCGAACGCAATGTCAGCCTGGTGTTCCAGTCCTACGCCCTGTTCCCGCACATGAGCGTGCTGGAGAACGTCTGCTACGGCCCGATCTCGGCCAAGGTGGAGAAAGGCCGCGCGCGCGAACTGGCGTTGGCCAAGCTGGCCATGCTCGGGCTCGACGGGCTGGAGAAGCGCCTGCCGAGCGAGCTGTCGGGTGGACAGCAGCAGCGCGTGGCCGTGGCGCGCGCCCTGGTGCTCGAGCCGGCCGTGCTGTTGTTCGATGAGCCGCTGTCCAACCTCGACGCCAAGCTGCGCCGCCGCGTGCGCCAGGAAATCAGAGAGCTGCAGCAGTCGCTGCAATTGACGGTGCTCTACGTCACCCACGACCAGTCCGAAGCGCTGGCCGTGTCAGACCAGATCATCGTGATGGACAAGGGCCGCATCGCCCAGCAGGGCACACCGCAAGCTCTGTACCGCCAGCCGGCGAGCCATTTCCTGGCCGACTTCATCGGCGATGCGAACCTGGTCGACGGCGAGTTGGTGATGCAAGGCGACACCACCCTGTTCAGCGCCGCCGGGGTGGTCTTGCCGGTGCGCGCCCACGGCCTGGGCCTCGGCCCCGCGACGCTGGCGCTGCGCCCGCACCGCCTGCGCCTGGGCCCTGCGCAAGGCGCGGCCCTGGTCGGCACCTGCCGGCGCGCCGACTACCTCGGCAGCCACATCGAGGTGCTGGTCGACTCACCCTGGGGCGAGCTGCTGGTGTTCGGCGATGCTGACGCCACCGAGCCGCCGGCTGCGGGTGCCGCTATCGGTCTGAGCTTTGCGCCGCAGGACGCGATCGTGCTGGCGCGCTGAGCCTCGCCGCAGGCCGTCACAGCTAGCGCGCAGTGCGGTAGTGCCACCACGGCAGCGCCTGGGTCAACGCCAGCACCTGGCCGGCGTCGGCGGCCGCCGAACAACCCGGCAAGGAGCCCGCCGCCTCGGCCCAGGCCGGGCTGGCGAGCAAGCCGCGCAAGCGAGCGACGGCCACCCGGTCGAGGCGGTCTTTCAGGCACACCAGGTAGTAGCCCTCCGCGGTCAGCGGCACGAAGCCGAGGCCGAACTGCGCCGCCGCGGCTTCGATGCCGACCCCCGCATCGGCCTGGCCACTGGCAATCGCCGCGGCCACCGCCACATGGGTGTCCTCGCACGGGCCATGAAAACCGGCCACGCGCTCGGGCGCGATGCCTGCCTGCGCCAGCAGGTGTTCTGTCAACAGACGCGTGCCCGAACCCGGCTGGCGATTGACGAAGCGCAGCCCCGACCGCGCCAGTCCCGCGATGCCGACGATGCCGTGCGGGTTGCCCGGCGCCACCAGCAGGCCCTGCGTGCGCCGATGGCAGGCGATCAACTTGTGCCGGCCGGGCTTGAGCAGGGTCTTGAGCGCGCGCGCGAAACCCGGCGGCTTGCCGGCAACCAGCAGCGGCACGTGAAAACCGGCGACGTCGCAGCGGCCCTGGGCCAGCGCCTGCAAGGCATCGGTGCTGCCGGCAAAGCGCAGGTCGATGTGCAGGCCATGGGCGTCGGCCTGGTCGCGCAGCAGCGGCAGTGCCAGGTCGTGACTGGCATACACGGTGAGCACTTCGTGCGCGGCGTCGAACGCCAGCGTCAGCACGCGCGCGAGCTCGCTGCGCAGCGCTTCGATGTGCGGCGCCAGGCGCGTGCGCGCGCGCGTCTCGGCCCACAGCAGGCGCTCGGCCAGCGGCGTCAGCCGTGCCGGCTGGCCCTTGGCCCAGACCACCAGTGCGGCGCCGAGCACCGCCTCCCAATGCTTGAGCAGGCCCCAGGTGTGGCGGTAGGAGCTGCCCGACAGGCGCGCGGCGGCGCTGATCGAGCCGCTGTCGCGCAGGCTGCGCAGCAGGTCCACCAAGGGGTTGGCGAGCGTGGCGCCACGCTGCGCGGCTTCGGCGGCGAAGTGGTAGTCGAGGTGGATGCCGCGACGCGGCTGTGGGCTGACCATGCCGGACAATACAACGCGTCGACGCCACCCCAGCCGAGCCATGATCCACCTCCACTACTTCCCCGGCAACGCCAGCATGACGCCGCACCTGTTGCTGCGCGAACTCGGCCTGCCGTTCGAGCTGAAATACGTCGACCGTGCGGCGGGCGCGCACAAGCGCGCCGAGTACCTGAAGCTCAATCCGAACGGGCTGATCCCGGTGCTTGTCGACGGCGACCTGGTGCTGTACGAGACCGCGGCCATCCTCCTGCACCTGGTCGACACCCACCCGGCCGCCGGGCTGGCGCCAGAGGTCGGCAGCGCCGAGCGCGCGGTGTTCTACAAGTGGCTGATCTGGCTGGCGAACTCGGTGCAGGCCATGATGCCGCATTACTTCTACAGCGACCGCATGGTGGCGCCCGGCAACGCGGCGGCTGCGCTCGAAGTCAAGGCGCGGGCCGAGGCCCGGCTGAATGCGATGTTCGACCAGATCGACGCCCAGCTTGCGTCGCACGGCGGACCCTGGCTGCTGGGCGAGCGATTCTCAGCGCTCGACCCCTACGCCTTGATGCTGTGCCGCTGGAGCCGCGGCTTCACGCGGCCGGCGCGCAGCTTGCCGCACATCGCACCCTTCCTCGAACGCATGCTGGCACGCCCGGCGGTGCAGAAGGTGTTCGAGGTCGAGGAGTTGTCGGCGCCGCTGGTCTAAGCCGAACGGGTCTGGTCCCGCTACAGGGATCCGCTGCTTCGCAGGCGCTCCAGGCGCAGCGCGATGTTCTGCTGCAACTCAGCCAGTTGCTTGCGCAGCGCAGGCACCTCGCGGGGGTCGCTGCAGGCGTCGATCTGGGCCTGGACGGCAGCCGCCTCGCGCATCAGCGTGACTTCATGGGGCACGACACCGGCGTCCTTCAAGACTTTCATCGCCATGCGCAAGTCGGCCGGCGTCTCGTCGTAGCCGTCACCGAAGTCGAGCGGTTTGCCGTAGCTCGGCGCGCTTTGCAACTCGCCGCTGGCCTGGCTTTCCTGCAGTGCCCGGCCGATGTGGTCTTCCAGCAATTGCAGGCGCTGGGCACGCTTGTCTTCGAGCGTCATTGCCGCGCCTGCTGGCTGAGTTCGCCGAGGGCTTCGAGCCAATGACGCGTCAGCGGCGTGACGGGCTTGACGAGCACGCGCTCGTTGACCACGGCACGGCCGAGCGCCTTGCGGCTGCCGCGCGCACAGGCCGCCAGCAAGGTCTGGTCGATGATGTCGCGCTGGGCATGGCTGCCGCCCAGGCGTTGAGCCGGTGCTCGCACAGCGTAGAGCTGGTCGGCCGCGTCGTCGCTGTCGCCGCGGGCGAAGGCAATCAGGCCCCGGGCCAGGGGCAGACCGACTTCGCGCGCCACGGCATGGTTGTCGCGGCGCGCTTCGGCAGGCGCCAAGGCCCGCTCCGCGCAGCGCGCCAGCCACCGCTCGGCAGCCCCGCCGTCGCCGGCCATGAGCATGGGCAGCAGCACGTGAACATCGTTGAAGGCGTAGTGGCCCGCCTCGCCCTCGCCCTGCAGGGGCCAGCCAGCCAGCAACGCGGCGCTGCGCTGCGCGACATCCGCGCCGAGCAGGTGCAGACGCCACAGCAACGACGCTGCGTCGACGCGCTGCAGGCCGACCTGCATCTGATCGGCAGCCAGGTGGCCATCGACCACGCGCAACGTACCCGCCGTGTCCAGCCCTTCGAGGCGGAACAGCGCGGCGTGCCACCACAGATGGGTGGCGAAACCATTGCCCTCGGCCCAGGCCGCCTGGTGCTGGCGCAGCCACGCCGCGCCATCGTCGAAGCGGCCTTGCATGTCCATCACATGGGCCACGCTGTGCACCGCCCACGGCGCACGCGCATCCAGCGCCAGCGCGCGACGCCCGGCCTCCTCGGCCTGGGCCAGGCAGTGGTTCTCCTCCAGCCCGAAAGCCCACAACGCCAGCACGTGCGGATACAGCGGGTCGTGCTCGTCCCACTCGGCCAGCGCCCGCGCCGGGCGCGCGCGCAGGGCCGCCGCGTCGCCACGGTAGAAATCCCACAACTGGGCCCACTGCAGGGCCAGCGCATCGCGCGGGTGCTCGATCAGCAGGCTGTCCCAGCTGCGGCAGGCGCAGGCCCAGCGGCCGTCGAGCACCTGCTGCACCGCCTCGAGGTGCGCACGCTCTCGCGCCGGCGCCTGGGTACTGGTGCGCGCGCGCGCCGCCTCGAGATGGGCCCGGGCCTCGGGCAGCAGGGAGGCTTCCGTCAGACTGGCCAGGAAGCCGGCCTTCATGGTGTGCGGCAAGGCCCAACCCGGGTCGGCGGCGATGGCGGCGTCGAGGTCGGCCAGCGGCGTGTCGTAGAAGGACATCATCCGCCACAGCGCTACGTCGACGGCCGCGCGCGCGGCCGTCGAGCCACTGCCCAGCGGAAGTCCGCGCGCGTCTTGCTGATGCGTCATGGCGCCGAATGTACTGCGCTCTGAAGACACATCAATTCAACAGCGGCCAGGGCGGCTGCGGGCCGCGCAGCTGCTCCCAGGCCCGGGCCAGGCGCAGCACGCCCAGGTCGTCGTGGCGGTGGCCGATGATCTGCAGGCCGATCGGCAGGCCGTCCTCGCTGCGGCCGGCGTTCAGCGCCACGGCCGGTTGCTCGCTCATGTTGAAGGGCAGCGTGAAGGCGATGTGCTCGAAGGGACGTTCGGGGTCGTTCGACGGCATGGCCCAATCGGCCGCGAAAGCCGGCTCCGGGCTGACGGGCGAGAGCATGAAGTCCAGGCGCTGAGTCGCGGCCACGGCAGCGTCGCGCAGCGCCGCCATCTGGCTGTAACCGCGGAAGACCTGGGGTGCGCTGAGGGTCTCCCCGCGCGCCACCCACTGGCGGATGAAAGGCAGCACGCGCGCCTGGCGTTCAATCGGCAGCGACGACACCTCAAGCCAGGAGCGCATGCGCCAGAAGTGGTCCATGCCGTCGGCCATGGCCCGGGTCGTGAACGGCGGCACGAGTTCGACGACCGCCCCAGCGCGCTCGAACGCGCTGGCTGCAGCCTCCACCACCGCCCGCACGGCGGGCGCTGCCGGAGTGCCCCAACCGGCATCGAGCCAGAGGCCCAGGCGCAGTCCGCGCAGCTCGATGCCGAGGTCGCGCCAGGCGATGTCCTGCCAGGGCAGGCTCATCGCATCGCGTGCATCGGGCTGGCTCAGCACGCTCATCGCCAGCGCTGCGTCGGCGACGGTGCGCGTCAGGGGCCCGGCCACGCGGCCGGCGTAGGGCGGGTCGATCGGAATACGGCCCAGGCTGGGCTTGAAGCCGAGCACGCCGCACCAGCCCGCAGGCAGGCGGATCGACCCGCCGATGTCGGTGCCGAGGTGGATCGGGCCGTAGCCGGCGGCGCAGGCCGCCGCCGCGCCAGCGCTGCTGCCGCCGGGGTTCTTGCGCAGGTCCCAGGGGTTGCGCGTGAGCTTGTGAAAGCTCGACAGGCCCGATGACAACATGCCGTAGTCGGGCATGGTGGTCTTGCAGACGATCACCGCCCCGGCTTCGCGCAGGCGCGCTGCCGGGGGCGCATCGGCCGCGGCCGGCGTAAGCAGCGTGGCTGCAGTACCGAGCGGCGTTGGCGTGCCGCGGGTGGCGATATTGTCCTTGACCGTCACCGGCACGCCGTCGAGCGCGCGCGCTTGGCCACGTTGCCAGCGGCCCTCGCTGTCGCGCGCTGCTTGCAGCGCGGCGTCGGCATCGAGCGCCCAGGCGGCGGCGATGTGCGGCTCGCAACGCTCGATGTGGCCAAGGACCTCACGCACCACATCCACCGGCGACACCGCGCCCGACGCGTACAGCGCGAGCAGTTCGACGGCGCTGCGGTCGTGCAGGGCGGCCATGCTCAGGCGGCTTGGCGCGACGCCATGAAACGGTCCAGGCTCTTCGCTGCCTGCGCGCGCACCTTGGCGCGCAGCACCGGCGTCCAGCCGAGCAGCCAGCCCGGTGCGCCCAGGGCCTGGCGCGCCCAGCGCCAGAAATCGAAGCGGTCGCGTTGGCGCGTGATCAAACCGGCACCGTCGAACTCGAACCCCGCGTCAATGCGGTTGTGCACGATGCGCCCGCTGACCGAGAAGCGGTAGGTCGGCTCCCAATGGGCGCTGCGCTCGGTCAGCGCGCTGACCTCGAGCTTCCAGACGTCGCGACCCTTGGCCTTGACGGCGTCGCAGAGCATGCTCCACATCGCGTCGATCTGCGCGCGGCCTTTGAGCGAGAAGGCTTCGTCGTCGAAAGTGGCGTCCGGTGCGTAACAGGTGGCCATCGTTGCCGAATCGAGCTTCGCGAATGCGGCGTACAGCCGCTCGATCGTTGGTTGGCTCACTGCCAGCTCACGGCGGCGATGTCATTGGCGAAGACCGGCGAGCCGGCCCACAGGCCCTTCAAGCCCTTGCGCGCCACCGACACATTGGTCGGGTTGAAGAGGAAGGCGTTGACGGCGTCGGTGGCGATCAGGCGTTGCAGGTCGCCGAACAGCTTGGCGCGCTCCTTGGCGTTGCCGGCTGCGGCGTGCCGGGCCGCGAGATCGCGAAAGGCCTTGCTGTCGTAGCCCCAGTAGTAGGCGGCGTTGGCGTACTGCATGTAGTCGAGCGGCTCGACATGGTTGATGACGCTCAGGTCGAAGTTGCCCTTGAAGGTGCCGCCGAGCCACTGCGCCCACTCGACGTTCTCGATCTTGGCCACGATGCCGACCTTCGCGAGTTGGGCGATCAGCACCTCCCCGCCCTTCCTGGCGTACTGCGGCGGTGGCAGCGTCAGCGTGACGTTCAGCGGCGTGACCACCCCGGCCTCCTTGAGCAGCGCCTTGGCGCGCTCGGGGTCGTGGGGGTACATCGCGGTCAGGTCGACATAACCGGCGTCGGTCGGCGCAAAGTGGCTGCCGATCGGCTTGCCCAGGCCCTCGAGCACGCCGTCGATGAAGGCCTTGCGATCAATGGCGTGCATCAGCGCACGACGCACGCGCACGTCGTCGAAGGGCTTCTTCTTGTTGTTGATGCTCATGATGCCCTTGCCGGCGGTGGCGCCGAGGGTGACTACAAAACGCGGGTCGCCTTGCAACTGGCGCAGCGCCTGGGGCGCGTCCAGGCGCGGCACGCCGTCGATGTCCCCGGCCAGAAGGGCGGCCACGCGAGCGGCCGGGTCGTTGATGAAGCGGAAGGTGACGCGCTCGATCTTCACCGCCCTGGCATCGCGGTAGCCCGGCCACTTGGCCAATGACACCGAGGAGCCCTTCTTCCAGTCTTCGAAAGTGAAGGGGCCGGTGCCGACGGGTCGGGTGGCCGTGCCGGCGGCGCTCTTCGGGTCGAGGACCACAGCGGTGTTCTCGCCCATGCGGAAGAGGAAGTTGCCGTCGGCATTGTTCAGGGTCAGGATCACGGTGTGCGCATCCGGCGTGTCGATGCGCGAGATGTTGTCGAAGACCGCCTTCTTGGCCTTGTTGGTGCTCTTGTCGTCCTTGGCGCGCTCGAAGCTGAACTTCACATCGGCGGCGTCGAAGGCCTCGCCGTCGTGGAACTTCACGCCCTTCTTCAGCTTGAAGGTGTAGCTCTTGCCGTCGGGGTCCATGGTCCAGCTCTCGGCCAGCAGCGGCGTCACCGCGCCATCGGCGTTGATCTTGGTCAGCCCCTCGAGCACGTTGTAGTGAACGATCTCGCCGATGGCCGCGGCCGGGGCGATCGTCGGGTCCAGGCCGGTCGGCTCGAGCACCATCGCCAGGGTGACGCGGTTCTTGGCGGCCTGGGCCTGCGCGCCGCCCGTGAGGCACAGGGCGGCGACCAAAACGAGGGTGGCGGAACGTGAGAGTGTCATCAGGGGCCTCCGAAGGCAGGTCGAAGAATCAGGGCACATGCTGCCACAGCGGCCGCGGCCTAGGCCGACCACGGCGCCTGCGGCACGGCCGCCAGCAGCCGCTGCGTGTAGGGGTGCGTCGGCGCGCGTAGCACGTCATCCGGCCGCCCACGCTCGACGACACGGCCGTGCTGCAGCACGATCATCTCGTCGGCCATGCGCTCGACCACCGCCAGGTCATGGCTGATGAACAGGTAGGCCAGTCCGAATCTCTGTTGCAGGTCCTGCATCAAGTTCAGCACCTGGGCCTGCACCGACACGTCGAGCGCGCTCACCGGCTCATCGGCGACGATCAGCTTGGGCTGCGTGATCAGTGCGCGCGCGATCGCGATGCGCTGGCGCTGCCCGCCGGAGAACTCGTGCGGCACCTTTTCCAAGTCCTGCACGGCGTTCAGGCCGACCGCCTCCAGCATCGCCGCCGCGCGCTCGCGCCGCTCGGCGCGGCTGACGTGGTCCAGTCGCTCCAGCGGCTCGGCAACGGTGCGCGCGATCGACATGCGCGGGTCGAGCGAGCTGTAGGGGTCCTGGAAGACCATCTGGAAGTCGCGCCGCGCATGGCGCAGCGCCGCCGGCGCGAGCGCCTGCAGGTCGCGGCCCTCGAACAGCACGCGCCCGGCGTCTGGCGTTTCGAGCGCCATCACCAGGCGCGCCAGCGTGCTCTTGCCCGAGCCCGATTCACCGACCACGCCCAGCGTGGTGCCGGCGTGCAGGGTGAAGCTGACGGCCTCGAGCGCCTGCACCAGGCCCGCCGGCGCCAGCAGGTGCTCGCGCGGCAAGCGGTAGTGCCTGGACAGGCCGATGGCCTCGACCAGTGGCAGCGTCACAGCGGCGTCTCCCAGCGGATGCAGCGCACGTCGTGATCGGCGCCAACGGCCGCCACCGGCGGCATCACGGCGCGGCAGCTGTCAATGACCAGCGGGCAGCGGTCGGCAAAGGCGCAGCCGACGGGCATCTCGTGCAGCGCCGGCACGCGGCCGGCGATGGTGGCCAGCCGAACGCGGCGGTCGCTGCCCAGGCGCGGGCGCGCCGCGAACAAGCCGCGCGTGTAGGGGTGGGCGCGGCGCTCGAACACGGCCCGGGTCGGACCGCTCTCGACGATGCTGCCGCCGTACATCACGGCCAGGCGCTCGACGCGCGCGGCCATCACGTCCAGGTTGTGGCTGATCAGCAGCAGGGCCATGCCGCTGTCGCGCCGCAACTCGTCGAGCAGATCGAGAACTTCGCGCTGCACCGTGGTGTCCAGCGCCGTGGTCGGCTCGTCGGCCACCAGCAGGTCGGGCCCGCAGGCCAGCGCGATGGCGATCACGACACGCTGGCGCTGGCCGCCCGAGAGCTGGTATGGGTGGCTGTCCAGACGCTCGCGCGCCTTCGGCAACTGCACCCGCTCCAGCAGGCGCAGCGCTTCGGCACGCGCTGCCGCCGCGCCCAACCCGCGGTGCTGGCGCAGCGGCTCGGCGATCTGGTCGCCGATGCGGTGCAGCGGGTTCAAGGCCGTCATCGGCTCCTGAAAGACCATGGCGATGCGGTCACCGCGCAGGGCGCAGAGCGCGTCTTCGTCGAGCGCGGTCAGCTCACGGCCGTCCAGGCGGATCGAGCCCGAGACGCTGGCGCCCTCGGGCAGCAAGCCCATCAACGCCAGCGCCGTCATCGACTTGCCGCAGCCCGATTCACCGATCAGCCCGAGCGTGCCGCCGCGCTCGAGAACGAACGACACCCCGCGCAGCGCCTCAGCCGGGCCGTTCGCCGTTGGCAGCGTGACGCGCAGGTCGCTGACGTCGAGCAAGGTCGGAGGGGCACGGCCTGGATTCATGCAGGCGCGACGATAGCGCCCTTTTGGCGTCGTCCGCCGCGCGGCCTCGGCGCTCTCGACGCCAGCAGATCGAGATAGGCCCCCGACAGCCGCTGGTCGGCGGCGATGCCGAGCTGCTGCAGGAGCGCCTCAGCGATGGCGGCGCCGTCGGCCTCGGTCTGCTCGTCGCGCAACACGACCTCGAGTTCGAGAAAGTCGCCCAGACCGCCGACCCGATCGAGATGGATGCGGGTCGGGCCGACCCGCAGGAGCAGACGCTGCTTGCCGACGCGGCCGAGGACGCCGTGGGCGCGCGTCAGCGCCTCGCGCAGGGCGGCCGGTTCGTCGGTCGGCACGCGCACATAGTCCGACCGCTTCGGGCCCTCGGTGTCGGCACGGTGGTAGTGGATCAGCTCGCCGCGGCCATCGCCGAAGTCACGCAGCTTGAGCCGCCCGTGCGCGCAGACGAAGAAGGTGTCGTCCTGCGCGATGGCTTGCGCCGAGCCGTCGGCCAGCGCCTGCGCAATCGGCAGCAAAGCCTCGACGCTGGCGATGCGGGCCTTGACTTCGATATTGCGCGGCACTCGACGTCACCCCTCGGCAGCGATCTTGCGCAGCGCCTGCGCAAAGACCTCGGGCGGTTGACCGCCCGAGATCAGATGACGCTTGTTGATCACCACGGCCGGCACGGCGTTGATGCCGGCTTGTTGCCAGAAGCGTTCGGCTTCGCGCACCGCCCCAATGAACTCGGTGCCTGCCAACACCGCGGCGGCACGCTCGGCGTCGAGCCCCACCGCGAGCGCCAGTTCGAGCAACACGTCGTGCGCGGCCGGGTTGCGCCCCTCGCCATGGTAGGCCTGCAACAACGCCTTCTTCAATGCATGCTGGCTGCCCGGCGGGCCTTCCGCGCCGGCCCATTGCAGCAGACGGTGCGCATCGAAGGTGTTCCAGACATGCTTGCGCTCGCCAAAGCGGAAGCCGACCGCGGCACCGCGTTCGGCGATGCGCGCGCGGTTCTCGGCCAGTTGCTCGCGGCTCATGCCGTACTTGGCGATCAGGTACTCGGCCGCATCGGCGCCCTCGGCGCCCATCGTCGGGTTCAGCTCGAAGGGCTGGAAATGAAGCTCGACGGCGAGGTCGCCGTCGACGTCCTTCAGCGCCTGCTCGAACGAGGCCAGGCCGACGGCACACCACGGGCAGGCCACGTCGGAGACGAAATCGACTTGCAGGGTCGTCATGGTTGCGTCACCTCTGGCGGGAGAGTTTGGGGTCGAGCAGGTCGCGTAGCCCGTCGCCCATCAGGTTCAGGCCCAGCACCGCCAGCGCGATCGTGACGCCGGGGTAGACGGCCAGGAGCGGCGCGTCGAACAGCATCGTCTGCGCTTCGTTGAGCATGCGGCCCCAGCTCGGCTGCGGTGGCTGCGTGCCCAGGCCGAGGTAGGACAGTGCGGCCTCGGCCAGGATGGCCAGGGCGAACTGGATCGTCGCCTGCACGATCAGCACGTTGGCGATGTTGGGCAGCACATGGTCGCTGGTGATGCGCCAGGCGCCCTTGCCGGCGGCGCGTGCGGCCAGCACGTAGTCGAGGGTCCAGACGCTGCGCGCGCTGGCCCGTGTCAGGCGCGCGAAGACCGGGATGTTGAAGATGCCGATGGCCACGATGCTGGTGACCAGGCCCGGGCCGTAGATGGCTGTCAGCATGATCGCCGACAGCAGCGCCGGGAAGGCGAAAGTGAAATCGCTGGTGCGCATCACCAGTTCTTCGACCCAGCCGCGGCGCGCCGCAGCCAGGCAGCCCAAGGCCACGCCCAGGGTCAGCCCGATACCCACCGCCACGACACCGACGACGATGGAGTTCTGGCTGCCGACCAGCAGTTGCGAGGCGATGTCGCGCCCCAGGCTGTCGGTACCGAGCCAGTGCGCCCACGATGGCGCGGCCAGCTTGTTCGGGATGTCGATCTCGGCCGGCGGATAGGGCTGCCACAGCAGCGACAGCGCGGCGGCCAGCAGCAGCAGGCCCACGAGCACCGCACCGACAGCGAAGCTCGGGTGACGCAGCCAGCGCTTAGGCATCGCCGGTCACCCGCAGCCGCGGATCGATCCACGCATACAGCACGTCGACGGCGAAGTTGACGAGCACGACGACGGCGGCCAGCAGCATCACGATATCGCGCACCAGCACCAGGTCGCGGTTGGCGATGGCCTGGAACACCAGGCGGCCGATGCCGGGCAGCACGAACACGTTCTCGACCACGATGGCGCCGGTGATCAGATTGGCGAACTGCAAGCCCATGATGGTCAGCACCGGGACCATGGCGTTGCGCAGCACATGGCGCCAGAGCACGGCACGCCGCGACAGGCCCTTGGCACGCGCGGTGCGCACATAGTCCTCGCGCATGGCTTCGAGGACGGCCGAGCGCGTAACGCGCGCCAGGATCGCGGCCTGCACCGCCGCCAGCGACAGGGCCGGCAACAGCAGCGCCTTCACGCCCGCCCAGAGCCCACCGCCGTCGTCGCCGCGCCAACCTGGAAAGCCGCCCGCGCTGACCCACTGCAGCTGCACGGCGAACAGCAGGATCAGCAGGATCGCGAGCCAGAAGCTGGGTACCGCAACGCCGAGCTGCGACAGCGCCATGACGCCGACATCGCCGATGCGGTTGTGGCGCGACGCGGCGTAGATGCCGAGCGCGAGCGCCACCACCACGGTCAGGGCCATCGCCAACAACGCCAACGGCAGGCTGACCTGCAGGCGCTCGGCGATCAGCTCGAAGGTGGGGGTGTCGTAGGCGTAGCTCATCGCACTCTCACCCCGAAGCAGGCCACCGACCCAGGCGCCGTAACGCAGCCACGCCGGCTGATCGAGCCCGAGGCGGGCTTCGAGCGCGGCCAGCGACTCGGCCGTGGCGGTGTCGCCGAGCATCACTTGCGCCGGATTGCCGGGCAGCCACTCGAGGACCGCAAACACCACCAGCGAGGCGACCGCCAGGGTGGCAAGGAAGGTGGCGACGCGCCGGAGCAGAAACAGCAACATGGTGGCGGCGGAGTATCCTGCATCGTCGCCCTTCAGGCCTTCTGTCGACCATGCCAACCCTGCCCCTGCTCGGTGCCAGCAACCATGTTTTCATCGACGGCCATTGGCGCGACGGCACGGCGCGTGAAACCCTGCCGCTGCTCAACCCGTCCGACGGAAGCCGGCTGGCCGAGATCGCGCGTGGCAACGCCGCCGACATCCATGCCGCCGTGGCCGCGGCGCAAGGCGCTCTCGACGGCGAGTGGGGCCGGCACAGCGCGGCAGAGCGCGGCCGCGCGCTGATGCGGCTGTCGCAGCGTGTGCTGGCCGCAGCCGATGACCTGGCGCGGCTCGAAGCCCTGGACGTTGGCAAGCCCCTCAAGCAAGGCAAGGCCGACGCCCTGGCGCTGGCGCGCTACCTTGAGTTCTATGCCGGCGCCGCCGACAAGGTGATGGGCCAGACCATCCCGTTTGCCGCCGGCTACACCGCGCTGACGCTGCGCGAGCCGCATGGCGTGACGGGTCACATCGTGCCCTGGAACTACCCGATGCAGATCATCGGCCGCAGCGTCGGCGCGGCACTGGCCATGGGCAATGCCTGCGTGCTCAAGCCGGCCGAAGAGGCCTGCCTGACGGCACTGGCCTTCGCACAACTGGCCTGCGAATCAGGGTTGCCGCCCGGCGCGTTGAACGTGGTACCGGGCCTGGGCGAGGAGGCCGGCGCGGCGCTGAGTTCGCACCCGGGTGTGGCCCACCTGTCGTTTACCGGCTCGGTGGCTGTCGGCCGCCTGGTGCAGGCGGCCGCGGCGCTGAACACCATTCCGGTCACGCTCGAGCTCGGCGGCAAGAGCCCGCAGTTGGTCTTCGCCGACGCCGACCTCGACGCCGCGCTGCCCTTCCTGGTCAACGCCGGCATCCAGAACGCCGGGCAGACCTGCTCGGCGGCCTCGCGCATCCTGGTCGAGCGTTCACGCTTCGACGAGGTGGTGCAGCGCATGGCCGAGCGCTACCGTGGCCTGCGCGTCGGCGCGGCCTTGGCCGACCGCGACCTCGGGCCGCTGATCTCGGCGCGGCAGCGCCAGACGGTGGAACGCTATCTGGCCATCGCCCGCGACAGCCACCTGGTCGTCGCCGCCCAGGGCACGATCGATGCCGACGCCCCCACCGACGGCTTCTATGTGCGCCCGACACTGCTCGCACCGGTGAGCGACGCACACACGCTGGCGCAGGAGGAAATCTTCGGTCCGGTGCAGGTCGTGATCCCGTTCGACAGCGAAGCCGACGCACTGCGCATCGCCAACGGCACCGCCTACGGGCTGGTGGCGGGGGTCTGGACCCGCGACGGCGGCCGTGCCCTGCGTGTCGCGCGGGCGCTCAAGTGCGGCCAGGTCTTCGTCAACAATTACGGCGCCGGCGGCGGGGTCGAGTTGCCGTTCGGCGGCGTCAAGGCCTCGGGCCACGGACGCGAGAAGGGCTTCGAGGCCTTGTACGGTTTCTCGAGTTTGAAAACGGTGGCCATCCACCACGGCTGAGGGAGCAGGCAGTGCGACTGAAAGACAAGGTGGCCATCGTCACCGGCGGCGGCTCGGGTTTCGGTGCCGGCATCGTGCGCAAGTTCGTGGCCGAAGGTGCGCAGGTGCTGGTCGCCGACCAGAACCTGGAGGCTGCGCTGGATGTGGCGGCCAGCGTGGGCGCCGCAGCGCGCGCCTTGCGTGTCGATGTGGCCAGCGCGAATGACGTGCGCCTGATGATCGAAGCCGCCGAACTGCATTTCGGGCGCCTGGACATCCTTGTCAACAACGCCGGCGTGACCCACCTGCCGCAGCCACTCGAAGACGTGTCGGAAGCCGACTTCGACCGCGTCGTGGCGGTCAACATGAAGGCGATCTACTTCGCAATGCGCGAGGCGGTGCCGCGTTTCAAGGCCAATGCCCCGGGGCCCCACGGCATCCGCGGCGTGGTACTGAACATGGCCAGCACGGCCGGCGTCAGCCCGCGCCCGCGCCTGGGTTGGTACAACGCCAGCAAGGGCTGGGTCATTACTGCCACGCGCGCCAACGCGGTGGAGCTGGCGCCCTTCGGCATCCGCGTCGTGGCGCTCAACCCGGTGGCCGGCGAGACGCCGCTGCTCAAGTCTTTCATGGGCGAAGACACGCCCGCGATGCGCGCCAAGTTTCTCTCGTCGATCCCGCTCGGTCGCTTCTCGACGCCCGAGGACCTCGGCAACGCCGCCTGCTTCCTGTGCAGCGACGAGGCCTCCATGATCACGGGGGTGTGCATGGAGGTCGATGGGGGGCGCTGTATCTGATGGACTATCCCGCAGCGCCCGGGCAGAGCCCGATCTGCGGCGGTAGCTTGGGAGTGCGGCGTCGGCGCGCTTCAGTCCAGCACCGCCGCCATCGCGGCCGCCACCGGCTCGACATTCTTGGTGTTGAGGCCGGCAACGCACATGCGCCCCGAGCGCACGAGGTAGACCGCGAATTCGTCGCGCAAGCGATCGACCTGGGCCGGGCTCAAGCCGGTGTAGCTGAACATGCCGCGCTGACTGAGAAAGTAGCCGAAGTCACGGCCTGGCTGCCGGGCGGTCAACACCCCGTGCAGGCGCTGCCGCATTGCCAGAATGCGCTGGCGCATGGCACCCACGTCGGCCTGCCATGACGCGCGCAGGGCCGGGTCCGTCAGCACGCGGCTGACGATGCCCGCGGCATGGATGGCCGGGCTGGAGTAGTTGCGTCGTACGGTGGCCTTCATCTGACCGAGCACGAGTTCGGCCTCGGCCTTGTCGCTGCAGACCACGCTCAGCGCCCCGGCACGCTCGCCGTACACGCTCATGCTCTTGGAGAAGGAGTTGGCGACGAAGAAGCTCAGGCCGGCCGAGGCCAGCAGGCGAATCGCAAAGGCGTCTTCCTCGATGCCGTCGCCATAGCCCTGGTAGGCGATGTCCAGGTAGGGCAGCAACTCGCGCTCGCGCAGCAGCGGCAGCAACTGCTCCCATTGGGCGCGGCTCAGGTCGACGCCGGTCGGGTTGTGGCAGCAGGCGTGCAGCAGCACCACGCTCCGCGGCGGCAGGGTGCCCAGCGTTGCCAGCATGGCCTCGAACTTCAAGCCCCCGCTGGCTGGGTCGTAGTAGGGGTAGCCGTGCACGGCCAGGCCGGCGCCCTCGAACATGGCGCGGTGGTTGTCCCAGCTCGGATCACTGACCCAGACCGCGCTGCCGGGCAGCCAGCGCCGGACGAAATCGGCGCCGACCTTGAGGCCGCCGGAGGAGCCGATGGTTTGCAGGGTGGCGATGCGCCCGCTCGTCACGGCCTCGTGATCGCCGCCGAACAACAAGCCCTGCACGGCCGCGCGCATCGAAGCCGATCCCTCGATCGGGAGGTAGGGCTTGGACCCGGCTGCGGCCAACATCTGCGCCTCGGCGGCATGCACGCAATCGAGCACCGGGATGCGGCCGGCGTCGTCGAAGTAGATGCCGATCGAGAGGTTGACCTTGTGCGGCCGCGGGTCGGCGTGGAAGGCCTCGTTGAGGCTCAGGATCGGGTCGCCAGCGTAGGGCTCGAGGTGCTTGAACACGGCTGTCCAGGTCAGGGGGCGGGTGCGGCGAGTGCGGTCTCGATGTCGTGGCGCAGGCTCTCGGGTTCGTCGTTGGGCGCGTAGCGCTTGAGCACCTGGCCGGCGCGGCCGAGCAAGAACTTGGTGAAGTTCCACTTGATCGCCTGGCTGCCGAGCAGGCCGGGGGCCTCGCCCTTGAGCCATTGCCAGAGCGGCTCGGCGTTCGCGCCATTCACATCCACCTTGGCCATCATCGGGAAGCTGACGCCGTAGTTCATTTCGCAGAACGAGGCGATCTCGTCGTTGGCGCCGGGGTCCTGCGCGCCGAACTGGTTGCTGGGAAATCCCATCACCACCAGGCCGCGCTCGGCGTAGTCCGCCCACAGCCTCTCCAGGCCCTTGAACTGGGGTGTGAAGCCGCACGCGCTGGCGGTGTTGACAATCAGGAAAACCTTGCCGCGCTGGGCCGCAAAATCGGCCTTGCGCCCGGCAATCGACACGGCAGAAAAGTCGTAGAGGGAGAGCTTGGGCATGGTGGGGTCCTCGGGGTGTGGGGCGGCGAGACCGGTCTTGCGACCTTGGTCACGCATCCTAGCGCTATCGTGGCCTTGACCCGGTTCTAGGGGCCTGTGCGCGTTGACGCCAGACGCCGCGGCGGTGAACATGTCGGGGTGCCCATGACCCCGCCTTCATGCCTTCGGCCTCGGTGATGCCACCGCAGCGAGTCGCATTGCTCGGCTTCGGTGATTTCGAGCGCAGCGCGCTGATCTCCTACCTTCGCCTGACGGGCACCCGCGTACCGGCCTATGCCGAGGCGGGTTCGGTGTCTGACGCCGACTACGTGGTGGCCGATGCGGACCACACCGGCACACTCGACGCTGTGCTGGGCGCCGACCGTGTCGCGGACACCATCTTCATCGGTTCGCTGGCGCCCGACGGCGCCTTGGCCTGGATGATGCGGCCGATCGACCCGATGCAAGTCTTCCGCGAACTCGATGCGACGGTCGTGCTGCGACGCTCGCGCGCCGAGGCGGTGCTGCCGCCGGTCCAACGCAAGATCGTGGCGGCGCCGCTGGCCGAAGCGGTGGCGCCCGCGCCGATCGTGGCGCCTGTGCCGTCCGCACCCGCCAAGCGCGGCCCGCCGCGGCGTGTCGACGACCTGGCGGCCCCCACGTCGGCGCTGCTGGTCGACGACAGCGAGGTGGCCCTGCGCTTTCTCGAGCGCCAGTTGCAGGCCCTGGGCCTGCGCACCGATACCGCGAGCGACAGCCAGCGTGCCCTCGAGTTGCTGGCGACGCGGGCTTACGACGCCGTGTTTCTGGATGTCGAACTCGGCCCGAACAGCCAACTCGACGGCCTGGCCTTGTGCCAGCACATCAAGCGCCAGCCCAAGCCGCGCGCGGCGGCGGCGGCGCCGGTGGTGGTGATGGTCTCGGCGCACACGGCCGCCACGGACCGGGTGCGCGGCAGCTTCGCCGGCTGCGACGCCTACCTGGCCAAGCCGCTCGACGACGACGCCTTGCGCCGCAGTTTGCGCGCCCTGGGCCTGCGCCTGGCAGCCCCGGTGGACACCGGCCACAGCAACAGCCGCCCGGGCAATTTGTTGAGCCGACCGATGCCGCTGGACCGCCCAAGCTGAATCAGGCGACGGCATGCTGGCGCGCCGCCAGCAGCGCGGCGGCGATGATCGCCGCGCCACCGATCGCCAGGCGCAGGTCGAGCACGCCCGCGCCCAGCGCCAGCGCCGAGACGCTGGCAAACAGCACTTCCGTGAGCATGATCACCGCGGTGGCGTTGGCTGGCAGCCGCGTGGCGCCGTACTGCAGCGCCAGGTTGCCGGCCAGGAAAAACACGGCCAGGCCCAGCGCCCCGAGCACCCAGCCGCTGGCCAGCGCGGGCACGGGCTGCACCGTGCCGGAAGGCCCGAGCAATGCCACCAGCAGGCCGGCCACGGTCGCGCCGCCCACGAACATGGCCAGCGCCCGCGCGCCTTCGCTGCGGGCGGCTTCGCGGCGCAACATCACGTTGTTGAGGGCGAAAGCAAACCCGCCCAGCACACCCAGGGCCTCGGCCAAGGTTTGCGGCAGCGGCAGGCCACCCCCCGTGGGCCACAGGATGACCATGGCGCCGACCAGGGCCAGCGCCACGCGCAGCATGGCGCCACGCGTCAACGGCTCGTGCAGCAGCAACCGCGCCAGCAGCACGGCCCACAGCGGCATCAGGTAGAACAGCAGCACGATGCGCACGACATCACCGATGGTCACAGCCCAGTTGAAGGCCGCATTGGTGGTGCCCGAGGCCAGCACCAGCAGCCACAACGCCGGGTGACTGAAAAGCTCGCGCCAGGCGGCAGGCCGCGCCAGCGTGATGACCCCCACCGCGAAGGTATAGATCAGCACGGTGGCCCACAACGGGTGCAGGCCGGCGGCCTCCAGTTGCCGCAACGGCCACCACGACACGCCCCAGACGAAGGCGTTGAACACCAGCGCCAGCGCCGGCAGCAAGACCTGGGATGGCGCCATCACCTCAGCATGCGCCTTCGCGAGCAAGTGCCGCGGGCCCCGGCCCAATCCCGGGGGTGCGGACCAGCCGCTTCGGGGAGGGGGCCGTCAATGGCGATCCGAGCGGGCAATGGCCAACAGGCGCTCGACTTCGTCGCGGTGGCGCACGGTGTTGCTCTTGTGCCAGCGCCGGATCACCTCCATCGTGACCGCGACGACCAGGCCGAACAGCGTGATGGCGCCGAAGGCCGAGACGCCAAACTTGGTCATCGCGGTATAGAACGCGCCGAGCCCCAGGATGCAAGCCTGCTCATTGAAGTTCTGCACCGCGATCGAGCGGCCCGCGCCCATCAGGTTGTGACCACGGTGTTGCAGCAGCGCGTTCATCGGCACCACCAGGTAGCCGCCAATCGCGCCGAGCATGATCAGGAAGGGCGCGGCGACCCAGACGTTGGAGATGAAGTTCATGCCGATCACCAGCACGCCCATCATGATGCCGAGCGGAATCACGCTGGTGGCGCGATCGAGCTTCATCGCCACCGAGGCGACGATGGCGCCCACGGCGGTGCCCAGCGCCACCACCCCGACCAGGCTGGACGCCTGCGTTGTGCCGTAGCCCAGCGCCGCGGCCGCCCACGCCAGCACGATGTAGCGCAGGTTGCCTGACACGCCCCAGAACAAGGTGGTCGTGGCCAGGGAAATCTGGCCCAGCTTGTCCGACCACAGCCGCGCATTGCACAGCGAGAAGTCGCGTATCAGGGCGACCGGGCCCATCTTGATCGGCTGCAGGGGCGACTCGGTGCGCGGGATGCGCAGGTTGAACAGGGCAGCGATCACGTACAGGAACAGCAGCGTGGCGATCGCCGCTTCGGGCCCGGTGTCGATGCCGGTGTCGATCATCGGCAGGTCGAAGCCGAGCAGCATGGGCGCGATGCGATTGCCGACCAACTGGCCACCGAGCAGCACGCCCAGGATGATCGAGCCGATCGTCAGGCCCTCGATCCAGCCATTGGCCTTGACCAGTTGCGACGGCGGCAGCAGCTCGGTCAGGATGCCGTACTTGGCCGGCGAGTAGGCCGCGGCACCGAGGCCGACGATGGCGTATGACAGCAAGGGATGGGTGCCGAACAGCATCATCAGGCAGCCGACCACCTTGATGCTGTTGGCCACGAACATCACCTTGCCCTTGGGCAGGGCGTCGGCGAAGGCACCGACATAAGGCGCCAGCACCACATAGAACAGCGCGAACATCGGCACCAGCGCCGCGCGCTGCCACTCGCCGGCGCCCGAAGTGCGCAACAGCTCGACGGCAGCCACGAACAATGCGTTGTCGGCCAGCGAGCTGAAAAACTGCGCCGACATGATCGTGTAGAAACCTCGTTTCATGCGGGGCGCTGCAGCGTGTCTCCGTGGCTTGCCTCTGGCGGGCGCAGCGTTATAGCACGCAGGCTCGCGGCCCTGCTCTGCACGGGCAGAATGCAGCCATGCCGCGCCCGATCGAAGCCCTGGTTCACACCGACGCCCTGGCGCACAACCTGCGCCGCGCGCGCGCCTGCGCACCCGACGCCAAGGTCTGGGCGGTGGTCAAGGCCAACGCCTACGGCCACGGCATCGAACGCGTGTTCGAGGGGCTGCGCGGCGCCGACGGTTTTGCCCTGCTCGACCTGAGCGAAGCCGAGCGCATCCGCGCCTGCGGTTGGCGTGGCCCGGTGCTGTTGCTGGAGGGCGCTTTCGAGGCGCGCGACCTGGAGCTGTGTTCGCGCCTGAACCTCTGGCACGTGGTGCATTGCACCGAGCAGATCGATTGGCTCGCAGCGCACAAAGCCCATCAGCCGCAGCGCGTGTTCCTGAAGATGAACAGCGGCATGAACCGGCTGGGCTTCAAGCCCGCCGCCTACCGCAGTGCCTGGGCCCGGCTCAACGCCCTGACGCAGGTCGACGAGGTCTCGCTGATGACGCACTTCTCGGACGCCGATGGCCCGCGCGGCATCGCCCACCAGATGGCGACTTTCGAGGCCGCCACGCAGGATCTCCCCGGCGAGCGCTCGCTGGCCAACAGCGCCGCGATCCTGCGCCACCGGCTGCGCAATGACTGGGTGCGGGCCGGCATCCTCGGCTACGGCAGCGCACCCGATTTCCCCACGCACGACATCGCGCACTGGGACCTGCAGCCGACCTTGACCCTGCGCTCGCGCCTGATCGGCACGCAGGCCCTGCAAGCCGGTGACACGGTCGGCTACGGCAGCAGCTTCACCGCAGACGCAGCGCTGCGCATCGGTATCGTCGCTTGCGGCTATGCCGACGGCTACCCGCGCCATTGCGCCACCGGTACGCCGGTGCTGGTGGACGGTGTGCGCACGCGCACCATCGGCCGCGTCAGCATGGACATGCTGGCGGTTGACTTGACGCCGGTGCCTGACGCCCGCACCGGCAGCGAGGTCACGCTCTGGGGCCGCGGACCGCAGGCAACGCTGTTGCCGATCGACGATGTGGCCCACGCCGCGGGCACCATCGGCTACGAGTTGATGTGCGCGCTGGCACAGCGCGTGCCGGTGAGCGTGGCGGCCGATGTCGTGGCGGCCGATTGACGCAGCCGCCTCGCTGCCTATCATGGCGCCATCCCTCACCGCGCAAGGAGAACTGCATGGGCTTGGTCGGAACCATCGTCGTCGGCCTGATCGTCGGCGCACTCGCACGCTTTCTCTTGCCCGGCGACCAGAAGATGGGCTGGATCATGACCATCCTGCTGGGCATTGGCGGCTCGATGGCGGCGGGCTTCCTCGGCCAGGCGCTGGGCTGGTACCGCGCGGGGCAGGGCGCAGGCTGGATCGCCTCGGTGGTCGGCGCCTTGGTGTTGCTGTTCGTGGTGCAGAAGCTGCGCAGCAAGCCGCCGGTGCAGTGAGGCCGCGGCGGTGAAGGCCACCCCGCTCGCGGTCGATCCGGACGAGGTGACGCTGACCTCGATCCGGGCCCAGGGCGCGGGCGGGCAGAACGTCAACAAGGTCTCCAACGCGGTACACCTGCGCTTCGATGTGCCGGCGTCCAGCCTGCCCGAGGCGGTGAAAGAACGCCTGCTGGCGCTGGCCGATTCGCGCATCACGCAAGAGGGCGTGGTGGTGATCAAGGCGCAGGAGCACCGCAGTCTGGAGATGAACCGTGCCGACGCACTGGCGCGGCTGAATGCCATGGTGCAGAGCGTGGCCACGCCGCCGCGCGCGCGCAAGCCGACCCGGCCGACCTATGGCTCCAAGCAGCGCCGGCTCGAAGGCAAGGCACAGCGTGGGCAGGTCAAGGCCGCGCGAGGCCGCGTCGAAGACTGACGGCACGGCACGCGGCGCGGCCCGCGACAATGGCGCCATGGCCAAGGAAGCGAAAACCATCTACACCTGCAGCGAGTGCGGCGGCACCCACCCGAAGTGGTTGGGCAAGTGCCCGCACTGCACTGCCTGGAACACGCTCGAAGAGAGCGCAGCCGAGTCGGCCAGCGCGAGCCGGCACCGCTTCTCGCCCTTGGCCAAGAGCGCCGGGGTGGCGACGCTGGCCGAGATCGACGCCGCCGACGTGGCGCGCTGCCCGACCGGCCAGGACGAGCTCGACCGCGTGCTCGGCGGCGGCATCGTGCCCGGTGGCGTGGTGCTGATCGGCGGCGATCCCGGCATCGGCAAGAGCACGCTCTTGCTGCAAGCGGTGGACACGCTCTCGACCCAGATGAAGGCGCTGTACGTGACCGGTGAAGAGAGCGGCGCCCAGGTGGCCCTGCGCGCACGCCGTCTCGGCCTGGACGGTGCGCGCGTGCGGGTGCTGGCCGAGATTCACCTCGAGCGCATCCTGGCCACGATCGAGGTCGAGGCGCCCGACTTCTGCGTCATCGATTCGATCCAGACCCTGTATTCCGAGCAGCTCACCTCGGCGCCGGGTTCGGTGGCCCAGGTGCGCGAGTGCGCGGCGCAACTCACACGCACGGCCAAGGCGCGCGGCTGCGCCATGGTGCTGGTGGGGCATGTGACGAAAGACGGCACGCTGGCCGGGCCGCGCGTGCTCGAGCACATCGTCGACACGGTGCTGTACTTCGAAGGCGACACGCATTCGAGCTTTCGCCTGGTGCGCGCGATCAAGAACCGCTTCGGCGCGGTCAACGAGATCGGCGTCTTCGCCATGACGGAGCGCGGCCTGAAAGGCGTGGCGAATCCGAGCGCGATTTTCCTGTCGACGCATGGCGAACCGGTGCCGGGTTCGTGCGTGCTGGTCACGCTCGAAGGCACGCGGCCGCTGCTGGTGGAAATCCAGGCCCTGGTCGACAGCGGCGGGCCGAGCCCGCGGCGCCTGTCCGTCGGCCTGGACCGCGACCGCCTGGCGATGCTGCTGGCGGTGTTGCACCGCCATGCCGGCGTGGCCTGCATGGACCAGGACGTTTTCGTCAACGCAGTGGGTGGCGTGCGCATCAGCGAGCCCGCCGCCGACCTGGCGGTGCTGCTGGCGATCCAGAGCAGCCTGCGTGGCAAGCCGCTGCCGCGCGGTTTCATCGCCTTCGGCGAAGTCGGGCTGGCGGGCGAGGTGCGCCCCGCGCCACGCGGTCAGGAACGCTTGAAGGAGGCCGCCAAGCTCGGCTTCTCGGTGGCCGTGGTGCCCAAGGCAAACGCGCCCAAGAAGCCGATCGAGGGTCTGACGATCCACCCCGTGGAGCGCATCGAGGAGGCGATCGACGTGGTGCGCAACCTGGGTTGAGCTGGACAGGTCCGTTCAGCTTGTTATACGCTTGTTATAACAACTGGAGCCGCCGCCATGCACAGCCTCAAGATCACCCAGATCGGCAACTCGCTCGGCCTGATCCTGCCCAAGGAAATGCTGGCGCGGCTGAAGCTGGAGAAGGGGGATACGGTGCACATCACCGAGTCGCCTGGCGGCTTTTTCGTCACGCCCTTCGACCCGGCGCTCGACGAGCAGCTGCGACTCGGCCGCGAGTTCATGCGCGAGTACCGTGACACCTTCCACCAACTCGCCAAATGAGCTGGCGCTGGGTTTCCAAGACTGCCCTGCTGCTGCTGCACGACGAGAGCCTGGCCGAACACGGTGGCGCCGCCGGGCTGCGCGACGAAGGCTTGCTCGAATCTGCGCTCGCCAGGCCGCTGAACCTGGCCGCCGACGGCACACCTGACCTCGCAGAGCTGGCGGCAAACTATGCCATTGGCCTGGCAAAGAACCACGGGTTCGTCGACGGCAACAAGCGCGCGGCATTTCTTGCGGTCGGCCTGTTCTGCGCGCTCAACGGGTACAGGCTCGTGACGACCCAAATCGACTCAACGCAAACCATGATCGGCGTGGCTGCCGGCGAGATCGACGAACCCACGTTCGCCGCCTGGTTGCGCAGCCACCTGCAAGCTCGATGAACGCCTGGATCGGTTGGTCGCTCGCAGCTGCGGCCCTGGTCGCCGGCTATGTGGGTTACGGCTGGCGCGGCCTGGTGCTCGCACTGAGCGTGGTGGTGTTCTGGTTGCTGCTGCAGTTCAGCCGCGCGCTGCGCGTGATGCGCCTGGCGGCGGCGGCGCCGGTCGGCCACGTGCCGAGTGCGGTGATGCTGCACGCCCAACTGAGAGCGGGCATGTCCCTGATGGAAATCGTCAAGCTCACGCGCAGCCTGGGGCGCAAGGTGCGCGACGTGCCGGAGACCTTTGCCTGGCGCGACGAGTCGGGTGCCGAAGTCGAGATCGAATTCGATGCCGGGCGTTGCAAGGGCTGGCGCCTCACGCGACCGGCGTGAGGCGCCAGTGCGTCAGAGTCGTTGACGGACGACGCCCGCCGGATCTGAGCCGCAGCCCGCGAACGACGGGCAGAAAAAAAGCCCCGCCATGGCGGGGCTTGGTGGCGGCGCGAGAGGCCGATCAGACTTGACGGCGACGGCGGGCCATGAAGCCGACGGCGGCGAGGCCGGCGAGCATCAGGGCGTAAGTCTCGGGCTCCGGAATCGCCGGTACGCCGGTGACGTAAACAGCGGCGTTTGAAAGCCCTTGGCCGTTCCCGTTGAAGACATTGAAGACGTCCAAGCCCGTAGTGCCGGCATCGAAGCGATACAGCGCACTGACGTTGCCCGCCGCGCCGGGCACATTGCCCCAGTGGAACGCGACGACGGTATCGCCGTACAGCGTGGTCGCAAAATTGATCTGAGGGTTGCTGGTGTCCTGCTTTTCAAGCCAACCACTCACCGACGATAGCCCCCATGTGGCGCTCGTCAACACAGAGTTGATCAGCGCAAGGGAGCCTGCGTTGCCAGAATTCAGCGCATTGCCTCCGTAGAAGCCTGCGCATTGCGTGACCGTGACGCCGGTCAGGTCACTGAACGAAGCCGCTTGGCCGTTGTCGGTAAAGCTAAAGGGGTCGCAATCTGCTGCGAACGCCGGTGCTGCGAACGCTAGAGCAGTAACTGCGCCAAACCCAGCCAATGTTGACTTGAAGTTCATTTTGATACCTTTTCCGTTAGGGCCGACGATGCGGCGTTCTCTGCAGTGGGAGCCTGTCGGGGTTGCATCCGACTTGTGAGTAATTGTGCCGGCCGCCCAAAATTCGGCAATAGTTCACCCCCACCCTACTTGGGGGGATCGCCGCGCGGCGCAGCGCTGTCGCAGGTCGCGGGGGTTCGAGAGGTGGCTGCAGACCCCGCCCATAGAATCTCTGGCTTTACCACTCCGTCTGGAGACCCGCATGAGCATGGAAGACCGCGACGGCAAGATCTGGATGGACGGCCAACTGGTCGAATGGCGTGACGCCAAGATCCACGTCTTGACGCATACGCTGCATTACGGCTGCGGTGCTTTCGAAGGAGTGCGCGCTTACAACGCGGTGGGCGGCACGGCTATTTTCCGGCTGCCCGAGCATA
>Ga0163144_10003056_pt1 | contig 38239 bp, 36 predicted proteins | sample OliLak19BULKMAT1_FD_123175 | JGI IMG/M metagenome (GOLD analysis project Ga0163144, IMG submission 123175) | Freshwater microbial mat bacterial communities from Lake Vanda, McMurdo Dry Valleys, Antarctica - Oligotrophic Lake LV.19.BULKMAT1 | ecosystem: Environmental > Aquatic > Freshwater >...
AAATTTTCCGATAAAACCGGCAGTCGGCGGAATACCCGCCAGTGAAGCCATGAAAATCAGCATGAGAAAGGCCGCGAGTGGCTGGCGCTTTGCGAGCCCTGTGAAGTCCTCGATCTCTTCCCCCTCGATTCCACCTTTCCTCAACATGCCGATGACGGCGAAGGCGCCGAGCGTCATGAACGAATAGATGGCGAGATAGATCATGACGCTCGCAAGGCCGGGCGTTCCCCCGGACAGGCCAACGCCTCGGCCTGCCGCCACAAAGCCAATCAATGCGTACCCGGCATGCGCGATACTGGAATACGCCAGCATCCGCTTGATGTTCGTCTGCACAATGGCGACAACATTGCCGAGCACCAGGGTCACGACGGATATGAGGAGAAACAGGAGCGACCAATCGGCCTTGAGCCCTCCAAGCCCTTCAACGAAGACCCGCATAAACGCCGCGAAGCTGGCGGCTTTTGCAGCGACCGCCATGAAGGCTGTGACAGAAGTCGGGGCACCCTGATAGACGTCGGGCGTCCACATGTGGAACGGCACCGCCGCGATCTTAAATCCGAACCCGACTGCTATCAGAATCGTGGCAATCAGCACAAGAGGATCATCCGCCCCACGAGTCCCAATCGCGCTAGCGATCGTTCCCAGCTTGGTGCTGCCTGCCAGGCCATAGAGCAGCGAGATGCCATACAACAGGATCCCGGAAGAGAAAGCGCCCAGCACAAAGTATTTCGCTGCGGCCTCCAAGGAGCGTAGCTTCGACCGATTGAGACCGGTCATCACATAGAGCGAGAGAGACATGAGCTCGGTGCCCAGGTAAATCGTCAGTAAATCGACCCCGGAGACCATGACCATCATGCCGGAGAGGGCGAGGAGAATGAACCCATAGTACTCGCCGAAGTGTATGCGCTCCGCTTTCAAATAGGGCCGCGACATCAATATGGTCAGAGCGGCCACGCCACAGAGAAGGATTTTCCAAAACCTGGCATAGGGATCAATTACCACCAACTCGCTAAATGCGGACACTCGGGTATTCAGTGAATTGATCTGGCCGATGGTGATCCCAAGACAGATCACGAGAGAACCGACACTCAGCCAGGCCAGGAGATCTCGCCGCGAAGCGGGCGTGATGGGGTCTAATGCAATAACAAGACAGGCCGTGACGGCGATGATGAGTTCGGGAAGCAGAGCCAAAAGGTCAGCGCCGTACACACTCATCGCGATGGGCCTTGAGCCGTCAGGGGCTCACTGCTGCCCATCAGCAGTGACTCTGTGGTCCCTCCGGCAGAGGGATGGGCAGTCGGCGCAACTTTCGCGCGGGACATGGAGGCAATAGTGTTGGTCACACTCTGATGCATTCGACTGACGAGCGGATTGGGGTAGAGCCCGATCCAAAATACCAACACAACCAATGGAACCAGGGTGGCGAGTTCCCGTTGATTCAGGTCGCTGAGTTTCGGGAGATGGTGCGGAGACGGGACCCCGAAAACCACGCGCTGGATCATCCAGAGAAGATAGGTGGCAGCGAGAATAATACCCAACGAGGCCAGGGCAGTCGCAACCTTGCTCCAGAGGAACGTGCCGACAAGCACGAGAAATTCTCCGACAAAACTATTGGTGCCGGGGAGACCGAGCGAGGACAGGGCAAAAATCACCAACAGCGTGGCGTACTGCGGCATCGGCGCGGCCAACCCGACGTTGTCGGCGATCAACCGGCTGTGAGTGCGCTCATAGATGATCCCGACACAGAGGAAGAGCCCGCCGGTCGTAATCCCATGGTTGACCATTTGAAGAACGGCTCCTTCGATGCCCTGCTGGTTCAACACAAACAGGCCAAGAGTCACGAAGCCCATGTGGCTCACGCTCGAATAGGCGATCAATTTCTTGAGATCGACCTGAGCCAGTGCCATATAGGCGCCGTAAATGATCGCGATGATGGAAAGGGTCACCATCATGGGCGTGAAGGCGCGGCTGGCGTCCGGCAACATCGGCAAACTGAATCTGAGAAATCCATACGTGCCCATTTTCAGAAGAATGCTGGCGAGAATGACGCTGCCGGCAGTCGGAGCCTCGACGTGCGCGTCCGGGAGCCAGGTGTGAAAAGGAAACATGGGGACCTTCACTGCAAACGCGGCGAAGAATGCCAAAAAGAGCCACGTTTGCAGCGACGCCGGGTAGGTGCCTTGACTCAAGGCAAGGATGTCGAACGTGTGGCCTCCATAAAAATACAACACGAAGATGGCCACCAAGAGGAGTACGCTCCCTGCGAGGGTATACAGGAAAAATTTGATGGCGGCATACAGTCGGTTGGTCCCTCCCCAGACACCGATCAGGAGGTACATCGGAATCAACATGGCCTCCCAAAATACATAGAACAGGACAAAATCCAATGCGACAAAGACCCCCACCATGGCCGTCTCCATAATGAGCAGCACGGCCATAAAGCCCCGTCGACTTGTGGTGATCGCGTTCCAGGACGCCAAGACACAAAGGGGCATGATCCCGGCGGTCATTAAGACCAGGGGGAGACTGATTCCATCGAGACCCAGGCTATAGTAAATGGGAGGGGCGGTGATCCAGGCAACATGTTCGGTGAACTGCATCTGGCTGGCCTGTGAATCGAAGAGCCACCAAAGCGGGAGGGCGACCAACAGGTCGGCCAGGGTTGCGGCGAGAGCAATCCAACGCGCGGCCGACTCTGTCGCGAAATACACGGCGACAGCTCCCGCAAGGGGCAGGACGAGAAGGAGTGAGAGCCAGGGAAAGGAACTGGTCATCGGTCAATAGTCAATTGGTAATGGGCATTGGCAAGAGAACTGCTGTTCGTGATTCCCCTCGACCAGTGACCGTTAACCATTGACGCTCCCTACAAAAATAAGAACATCGTCACAAGGACTACCGCCCCCAGCGCCATGCCAAGCGCATAATGTTGCGCCTGCCCGCTTTGCAGGAGCCGCAGGAGCCAGCCTCCCCAGGCAATCGCGCGGGCCACGCCGTTCACCGCGCCGTCAACCACATTCACATCCACGCGCTTCCAGAGCTCAGTTGCGGCAAACAAGGTGGGACGGACGATCGTGCGATCGTACGCCTCGTCGACATACCACTTATTCAAAGAGCCTCGGTACAGCGACTGCCACTGTCGAGCGAATCGATCCGGTAGCGTGGGGTTGAGCACATAGACATAGTAGGCGCCGGCGATTCCGATTAATCCCATGGCCGTCGCCACTACCATGATGATGATGCCGACTCCTCCCTCGTGAGCTGCGCCGCCTGCGTGTGTTTCGAACATCGGACCAAGAAACTCAGGAATGCCCAGGTAGCCTGTCACAATGCTGAGCATGGCAAGGATGATCAGAGGGAGAGTCATGGTTTTTGGAGATTCATGGATGTGACCTGCATGATGAGGGTCGACATGCGAGGGGCCCCAAAATGTGACGAAGACCAGCCGGAAGCTGTAGAACGCCGTCATCAACGCCGTGATGAGGCCGAGTATGGTTAGGAATTGACCGAGGGGTCCAGCCGACCAAGCCGAGATCAGCAAATCGTCTTTACTGAAGAACCCCGACGTCAGAGGGAACCCTGCAAGGGCGAGCGAGCCCACGACGAAGGTCCAATAGGTGACCGGCAATTTATCTTTCAGCCCCCCCATACGTTGCATATCCTGCTCGTGATGCAGGGCGATGATGACGGACCCGCAACCGAGGAACAGGAGGGCTTTGAATGCGCCGTGGGTCAAGAGATGGTACATGCCGGACGCATAGGCGCCGAGGCCACACGCCATGATCATGTACCCGAGCTGGCTGACGGTCGAGTAGGCCACAACGCGCTTGATATCGGTCTGGGTCAAGGCGATGGTCGCCCCGACGACCATGGTCACGCCCCCGGTGATCGCCACCACCGTCATGGCGGTGGGAGAAAGATTATAGAGTGGGGCCAAGCGCGCGACCATGAACACGCCCGCCGTCACCATGGTTGCGGCATGAATAAGCGCCGATATGGGAGTGGGCCCTTCCATCGCATCCGGCAGCCAGACGTGGAGCGGCACTTGGGCCGATTTGCCGATCGCGCCAGTGAACAAGAGCAGGCAGATGAGTGTGAGGACGGAGACGTCCCATGTCCCCCCGAATGGCCCGAGGACATTCATCACGTCACCGGCAGACTCGTGCGCGCGAGGGAAGATTTCCTGGTAGTCGAGTGATCCGAAGCTGTACCAGACCAAGAGGAGGCCGAGCATGAAGCCGAAGTCGCCGACGCGGTTCACGAGGAACGCCTTTGTGGCCGCAGCGCAGGCAGCCGGGCGATCGTACCAGTGGCCAATGAGCAAATAGGAGCAGAGTCCGACGGCTTCCCAAAAGACGAAGAGTTGCAGCAGATTGTCCGCCATCACCAACATCAGCATCGAGAAGGTAAAGAGGGCGATGTAGCTGAAGAAGCGGGCATAGCCAGGGTCTCCGCGCATGTATCCGATGGTATAGATGTGGACGAGAGAGCTGACGGTCGTGACAAGGAGCAGCATGACAGCGGTGAGCCGGTCGATGGAGAAGCCGATGTGAATATCGAGCATCCCCGAGGTCAGCCAGGTGTAGAGCGGAAAGCTCGATTGATGCCCGTTGGCCACGTCGAAAAAGACCAGAAGCGAGAGCAGCCAAGATACAAGGACAGCCGGAACGGCGACGAGATGGGCGTTGTCCTTGATCCAATGGCCGAAGAGCCCGAGTATCAGGAACGAGACTAACGGAAGAAGCGGAATGAATTCGTACGTCATCTAGGAATCGTCTCTCGTCGTTCGTTCCTCGTGAAGGCCGGAGATGAGACATGCGCCACTATGCACAATCCGTTGGGCCCGAAAGACGCGTTCTTCACCATTTCAGCAACTGAAACTCGTCGATGTTGATCGCGGATTTAGCACGGTATAAGGCAATGATGATGGCCAATCCGACCGCGACCTCAGCGGCGGCAACCGTGAGAGCGAAGAAGACAAAGACTTGCCCTGCGACGTCGTGGAAATACTGTGAAAAGGCCACAAAATTAATATTCGTCGCATTCAACATGAGTTCGACGGACAGCAAGATGATAATGATGTTCCGACGAAGGAGGACTCCGACGAATCCGGTCAGGAACACGATGCCGCTGAGAATCAGGTAATAGCTTAGAGGAACCATGCGATACTCACGTATGACTTTTCAACGTTCAATTCTGGTCATCACTGAACAGTGCGCGTTCAACATTCGCCGATGTCTTTTTTGGCAAGCATGATCGCCCCGATCATCGCCACGAGCAAGATCAGGGACGCCACCTCGAAAGGAAACAAATAGGTGGAATAGAGCACGTCTCCTATCGCTCCAGCATTGGTCGTCCCCTTGACAGTCGTCTCTGCGCCGGTAGCCACGACAGGGGCGGCCCATCCCTTCATCACCGTGAGAATAATAGCCTCAATGATCAGTGTCGCCCCCACTACTCCTGCCATAGGCCATTGCCGATGGTAGCGGTCGTCCTGCCGCATATTCAGTAACATCACGACAAAGAGATAGAGGACCAAGATGGCGCCGGCATACACGATGATTTGAACGGCTGCGAGAAACTCCGCGTGAAGCGTGACGTAGAGCCCTGCCACGTGAAAAAACATGATCAGCAACGCCAGCGCACTGTAAATAGGATTGCGCAGCGCGACGACCAGCACCGATGCCGCGGCAATCACGAATGCAAAATAGAAAAAGAATACCTGTTCCATTACGCCTCTTTCTCTATGCCTTAGGAGCCGACCGGTCCCACAGTCCGTCGCGCGCCCCACGACGTGGCTCAAAACGGCGAGCCCTTCGAACCGTGAACATGGGCAATTCAGCCGGGTTTTTGCGGCAGGTGCTTGAACGCGACGTTGAAGAACGCCACATTCGGATGTTGAAGCTCCAACTGCTTTTCTCGAACCGGGAACGACCGGTCGCCGATGGCGAGCAATTGTTCTTTGTTGAGATGCAGTTGCCGCTTGTCGTACACAGACCATTCGAATTCCCGCGTCATCCCGAGGGCATCCACCGGACAGGCATCGACACACAGCCCACAAAACAGACAGCGAGTCATGTCCATGTAATATTCTTTCGAATAGCGCTTCGTGGGCTCGCCCGGCACTTCAGCACTGATCACACGAATCACCCGCGAGGGGCAGGCGGCTTCGCACAGATCGCAGCCGACACATTTTTCCGTCCCGTCGTCGTACCGCAATAAGGCCAGCATCCCGCGATAGTTGTCCGGCAGCGTCCGCTTTTCGTGCGGGTACTGTATGGTGACCGGCCGATAGTGCAGCATATGCGCCATCGTCACTTTCATCCCGACGAGGATGTCGTAGAAGGTGATGGTCTTGATCCACGCCTTGAACGTCATGCTGCTCCCGTATAGCTCGTTGGACTCAATGCCTAGCCCTCTTGCCGGAAAAACTAAGACAGATCACATGAGTCATATCGCCGCATCAACCCCGCGGAAAGAAATACAAGGTAATCGACGTGATGATGATGTTCGCCAATGCGATCGGCAGCATGACCTTCCAGCCGAACCGCATCAATTGATCGTAACGCAGCCGGGGCAACGTCGCGCGTATCCAGATGAACAGGAAGAGGAAAAAATAGACTTTCGCCGCAAACCAGGCGATGTGTTCTACCCATGCCAGCTGTTCGAGACCAATATACTCGAAGATTGTGCCAGGATAGGGAGCGTTCCACCCCCCCAAGAACAGTGCGGAAGCGACGCAGGACACGAGAGTCATATTGGCGTACTCCGCGCTAACAAAGAAGGCGAACCGCATACCGCTATATTCCGTAAAGAATCCAGCCACAAGTTCACTTTCCGCTTCCGGCAGATCGAATGGGATACGGTTAGTCTCGGCCACCGCTGAAATGATGAAGACAACAAAAGCGAAAATTTGGGTGTGGATCGGAAAGAATCCGTTGGGACGGCCTCCCCAAATGAACCAATGCCAAAATCCACCGGCCTGAGCTTCTGTAATTTGCACCAGACTGAGAGTGCCTGCCAACAACAACACGCCAACGAGTGCTAGCCCGACGTTTAACTCGTAGCTGATGACCTGGGCTGCGGCGCGCAGACCTCCCAGCAATGAGTATTTGCTGTTGGAGGCCCAGCCCCCCAGAATAATGCCGTAGGCGCCGATCGAAGCAATCGCCAGGATGTACAACACCCCGATATTGATATCGGCGACGACGAAGGGTTTGATCGTGACTCCATAAATGTCCAAGGTGATGTTCGGACCGAAGGGGATGACGGCGAATCCGATCATGGCCACGACCATAGTCAGCATCGGTGCCAGAGCAAACATGGCTTTGTTCGCACCGGCCGGCACAATGTCTTCTTTAAAGAACAATTTGATGCCATCGGCAACCGGTTGGAGAAGGCCGTAGGGGCCGACTTCCATCGGGCCCATGCGATCCTGCATCCAGCCAAGCACCTTCCGCTCGAAATAGGTCATGGTCGCGACCGTGATGATCACAATACTCATCTCTGCCAGTATCTGGGCAAACGTAACCGCAAGCCGCAAGCTTAACTCCGTCACGACAACACTCCCTGATGACAAGTAAAACACACCATAGATTCTCGCTCGCTCACGTTGTTTTCATCACCGACACAGACACCGTCCGAAAGGATGGGACTTTCGTGTCAGGATCGACGACACAGTTAAAGAGTCGTAGGGCATCCTGCGCGAAATGATCGGGGAACCACGCCAAGCCCTCAGGCACACGATCGAAGACTTTCGCCGTGGTCGTGAACTCGCCCCGGCTATTCGAGACGCGGACTCGATCCCCCGTGCTGAGAGCGTATCGGGTGGCATCCTGAGAATTCATCTGCAAGAACCCGCTCGGTTCGATCTGCAACAGTCCCTTCGAATGAGTTGAGAGCTTCCCTGAGTGGAACAAGCTTTGGGCCAGCCCCAACTGGACCGTTCCCTCAAGATGCACAGCTCGCGCAGGCAGAGTATACCGAGTCGAAAGGTCCCGGCGATATCCCTCGGTCACGTACCGCTCGACGGCGGCCGGATCCACTGCGGGAGGGATCGGGGAGGGACCGAGGGATCCGTACCCGGGGATCACTGTCCGAATCTCTTTGAGGATTTCCTTGGCATCGCCATATTCCAATGGCACACCGATGAAGACCGAGAGGGCCGACAGGATTTCCCAGTCGGGCCGGCTATCCCCCAATGGGTCGATCGCGGGCCGAACGGCTTGGACGTGTCCCTCTGTATTAGTGAACGTTCCGGCCTTCTCCATGGCAGAGGCGGCGGGGAGCACGACATGGGCGAGCGCCGCCGTTTCCGTGAGAAACAGTTCCTGACACACAAGAAGATCAAGCTTGCCCAGCGCCTCTTTGACTCCTGTCTGAGGAGGAAGACTCCCGACAGGATTTTCTCCGACGACAAAGAGACCCTTGATGATCCCGGCTTGCGCACGGTCGATTATCTCGGTGAGCGTGGCCCCAGCCGCTACCGGGAGATCCTCTTTCCAAACACGAGCAATCTGCGCACGCGCATCCTGATCGGTGAGATCGAGCGCGCCCGGCAACAGTGCCGAAACTGCGCCCATTTCAACCGCCCCTTGATCGTTATTCTCTTCCGCCAAGGGAGCGAAGCCGCAGCCCTGTGCCGTCAACTTCCCGGTCAGGAGAAGCAGATCGAGAAGATTGAGGCAGATGCCGTAGCCGCCTTGACTGCGCAGCACCGTCTGGCCGGCAAGCACGACGACGCGACGCCCTCCGGCCAGTGAGGCGGCCATCTGCATAAACGATTCGCGCGGCACCCCGGTGATCACGGCCAGATCGTCCCAGGCCAGCTGCTGGACAGCGTGTGAAACGGCTGTGACATAGTCCGGTGCCCGCTGCCGGATTGTATTGTCGATATGGTTGCCCTCGACCACCGCCTTCAACAGGCCCAGGACGGCCGAACCGAACTGCGATGGTGCGGCACAGATATGTTGTTGGGACAAGTTAGAAATGTTGCTGATCGTGCCGATCGCGGGCTGGATGGCCTCAATCGTCAATAGTGTCGCGCCGTGCTTCTTGACGGCTTCCTTGACTTTAAGTCCGGTGATCGGATTCGCTTCAGTGATATTGGTGCCAACCAGGAGCAGGACGTCTGCTTGCACAATGTCCTCGAACGTCACGGTCCAGCGATGGGTGCCTTGCACCAATCGCATGGCCTGTACTCCGTTGATATGGCCGTACCGCGCGCTACTATCGAGGTTATTCGTCCCGATTGTCAGGCGCATAAATTTCTGGAACAGATACAGTTCTTCATTGGTACAGCGGCCGGAAATCAGTCCGCCGAAGGCCTGAGGCCCATGCGCGAGTTTGAGGCGGTTGGTCTGTTCGGCCACAAACTCCAGCACTTCCTCCCACGTGGCTTCGACCAGCGTACCGTTCCGCCTGATCAACGGATGGGTCACTCGACTGGGATGGCTCGTCGCGCGAAATCCAAAAAATCCACGTACGCAGAGATCTCCACTGTTCCGACCAGCGCCGTGGGCGCTGTTTACCTCGATCAACTCCTGGTCCTTGGTTTGGACCGTGATTTGGCAGCCGTCTCCGCAAAAGGTGCAGACGGTGTCGGCGCGTTTGAGCATCCAGGGGCGATATTCGTACATCGAGAGCCGGCTGACGATCGCGCCGACCGGACAAATCTGCACGCAGCCGCCGCAGAATTCGCAGTCCAAGGGATGGGAACCGAATGACTTGATCTCGGTCATCGTGCCTCGTCCGACCGGGGCGAGGGCCTTGACGTCCATCACCTCGTCGCAGTAGCGGACACAACGCAAACATTGTACGCACCGGTTCATCTGCGTTTCGATGAGGGGGCTGAAATACTCTTTCTGAAAAATGCGCTTGGTTTCCTCAAACCGGCTGGTCGCAGTGTACTGATGGGAAAAGTCCTGAAGGTCGCACTTCCCACCCTGATCGCAGACCGGACAATCTAATGGATGATTGGCCAGGATGAATTCGAGCACCGACTTGTGAGCATTGTGCACAACCGTCGTGGCAGTTCGAACAGCCATACCCTCGGTCGCCACGGTGCTGCAAGAGGTTTGGAGCTTCGGCATCCGTTCGACTTCGACCAGGCACATGCGACAGTTCGCATCCGGTTTGAGTTTCGGATGGTAGCAGAAGTGCGGGACCATCACGCCGACTCGGCGAGCGGCTTCGATCACCAGGGTGCCTTTCGGCACCGAGACGGACACACCGTCGATCGTCAAACGGACGGTCTCTGTGGTAGCGTTAACCATGGTTTTGTTGACTTAATGTCTTCCTGCCGGCTCCAGCTTAATCAGGTTCGCTGCCTCCGCTTCCTGAATCAGTGCGACGTATTCAGGCCGCCAATATTTGAGCGTGCCCATAATCGGTGCCACTGACGCATCGCCGAACGCGCAGACCGTTCGGCCTTCGATGTTCTTGCATAGATCGACCAAGGTTTCAAGGTCCTCCATCCGCCCCCGCTTCGCGACGATTCGGCGCATGGTCTGTACCAGCCAGGAGCTTCCCTCGCGGCAAGGGCTGCACTTGCCGCAAGACTCATGATAGAAAAACTCCATGAGCCGGAGCGCGGCCCATACCATGTCGGTCCCCTCTTCCATCACGGTCACCCCACCGGAACCGAGCATGGAGCCGGCTGCGGCAACGGACTCAAAATCGAGCTTGACGTCGAGGTGGTTCGGCGTGAGGAATGGCGCTGATGCCCCCCCGGGAATGAAAGCCTTGAGAGGTTTGTCGGAGCGCATGCCTCCGGCTTGCTCATAGATCAACTCGCGGAAGGTGATCCCCATCGGCACTTCGTAATTCCCCGGCCCTTTCACATGGCCGCTGACGCAGAACACTCTGGTGCCAGTGCTTTTCGGTGGGGAACCGATTGAGGCGAACCATTCAGGGCCCCGGCTGACGATGTGCGGGAGGTTTGCCAGAGTCTCAATGTTGTTCACCACGGTTGGTTTGTTATAGAGACCGTGTGTCGCCGGAAAGGGGGGTTTGACGCGCGGCAGACCCCGCTTGCCTTCGAGCGACTCCAGTAAGGCTGTTTCTTCCCCGCAGATATAGGCGCCGGCGCCTCGGTGCACCCATACATTGGCAGTGATTCCTGCGCCAAGAATATTCGCACCGATATACCCAGCATCTCGCGCTTCGGCAATCGCCTGCTCCAAGATCCTGGCCCCAAGGACGAATTCGCCCCGTATGTAGATGTAGGCGGTTTCAGCCCCGATCGCGTAGCACGCGAGCACGATACCTTCCAAGATCTGATGGGGATCGCGCTCAATGAGTTGGCGGTCCTTGAACGTACCTGGCTCACTCTCGTCCGCGTTGCAACAGAGATAGCGCGGACCCTGATAGCCCTTGGGCAGGAATCCCCATTTCACGCCGGTCGGGAACCCTGCGCCGCCACGCCCGCGAAGCCCTGATTTCATGACCATGGCGGTCACTTCAGCCGGCTGCGCCTTCCCCACAACCTTACGGAGCGCCTGATAGCCTCCAGCTCGCTCGTAATCTTGGAGTGAGCCGGTATAACCCGGCTGCATCATGTTCTTGAGCAATATCAGTTCGTGCTTAGGCATGGTTTCAGCGTAAATCGTGAAAGGTGAAAGGTGAGAGGTTGTGCGAGCGCTGCGGTCCTATACGTTTCACGTTTTACTTCTCACCTTTCACGGCTACCGGTTCAGGCCACATAAACGGGCCGGTCTTGAGCGAACAGGTCCCATCCTGCTTAAGGTCGGCCAGAATTTTGTCGAATCGTTCTTCTGTGAGCCGTTCGTAATAATCCTCGTTGACCTGCATCATCGGCGCAGTACCACAGGCGGCGAGGCATTCGACCGCGCTGAGCGTAAAGAGTCCGTCGGTCGTCGTCTCGCCAGGCCCGATGCCGAGTTTCGTCTTGACCCACCCGATCACGGTATCCGACCCGGCCAGTGCACACATCAGGGACTTGCAGACTTGAAGATGAAATTTCCCGACGCGTTTGAGATTGAGCATCGTATAAAACGTGGCCGTCTCATAGACTTGGGGCGGGGTTAGACGCAACAGCCCCGCAATCTCCTTCATCGCCGCCTCGGAAATGAAGCCCTCATCCCGCTGCGCCAAGTAAAGCAAGGGAATCAACGCCGAGCGCTTCACGGGATACCGGCTGATGATTTCCTCAATTTCCGTTGCGTATTTCTCTTTCAACATTGCGTCCTCTTCGCCGATCCCTCGTGAGGCGTAAGGAGTGAGGCGTGAGGGGCGCGATCTTTTCTCTCACCTGACGCCTTACGTTTCACGCCTAACGTCATCTGTCGCATTCCCCCATCACGACGTCATAGGTCCCGAAGATCGTGATGATGTCGGAAATCAGGTAGCCTCGCGCCATGTGGTCGAAGGCGCCCATATGGACGAACGATGGTGCGCGAATCTTCAGCCGATAGGGACGAGGGCTGCCGTCGCTGACGATAAAAAATCCCAACTCGCCCTTCGGGGCCTCGGTCGCACAGTAGGTTTCGGCCTTCGGTGGCTTGATGCCCTGGGTGTAAATGATGAAATGGTGGATCAGGCTTTCCATGTCCCGCATAACCAATTCCTTGGGCGGCGGGATATATTGTGGCGCCTCGGCCATGATCGGCCCAGCCGGCAGCTGATCAAGGCATTGCGCGATGATCCTGGCGCTCTGACGCATTTCTTCCATGCGGATCCAATAGCGATCATAGGTGTCGCCGTTCCTGCCGATCGGCACGTCCCAATCGACTTTGTCGTACACGCCGTAGGGCTCGGCCTTGCGGACATCGTAGGCAACGCCCGACCCTCGCAAGACCGGCCCGGTGCAGCCGAAGCTGATTGCGTCCTCGGCTGAGAGGAGGGCGATGTTCTTCGTACGACCGAGCCAGATGCGGTTCGACGCGATGAGCGAATCGTATTCCTTAACCTTCTCGGGAAAGGTCTCGAGGAACGCCTTCATCTGTTGGACCAACTCGGGGGTGAAGTCGCTATCGACACCGCCGATGCGATAGTAGTTGAGGGTCAGGCGGGCCCCGCAGAGCTTTTCGAACATGTCCAACAGTGTTTCACGCTCCCGGAAGGTCCAGAAAAATACGGTCATGGCCCCGATATCGAGCGCCTGCGTGCCAAGCCAGAAAAGGTGCCCGATGATACGTTGCATCTCAGCCACGAGGGTCCGGATATATTCAGCACGGATCGGCACCTCGATCACGAGGAGTTTTTCCACCGCACGCACGTAGGCGTAGTTGTTGGACATGGCACAGACATAGTCGAGTCGGTCCGTGTGCGGGATGATCTGCATATAGGTCAGACCCTCGCACAATTTTTCGACACCCCGATGTAGGTAGCCGAGGTCCGGTGTCGCCTTCACAACTCGTTCGCCGTCCAGCATGAGCACGACACGCAACACGCCATGGGTGCTGGGATGTTGCGGGCCCATGTTCAGCAGCAACTCCTCTTTCCGTTGAGAACTGGGCACGTCGGGTTCAGCACGAAAGACGCTTTTCTGGGCGTCGGAGATTTCGCTCTCGATGACATCCACCGGAGCCTCATCGAATCTCGGAATGAAGTCGAACTGGCTGCGCCAGCCACGCCCTTCGGTCGGAAAGTCCTTTCTCAGCGGGTAACCCTCGTCATAATCCTCCGGCATCAGAATACGCCGGAGATCGGGATGACCGGAAAAATGAATGCCCATCATGTCGTACACTTCTCGTTCCAGAAAGTCGGCGCCCTTCCAGACTCCAGTGACCGACGCAATCGTCGGATCATCCTCCGTAATACGCGCCTTGAGACGAAGACGCTGCTGAAGGAGAAGCGAGTGCAAGTGATAGACGACTTCGAATCGCAGCTGATCCTCGGGATAGTCGACCGAACAGATATCGGTGAGATGATCGAAGGCTGCCTCCGGCGCATCGTGCAAGTAGCGAGCAATCTCCAGCAAACCCGTAGCGGCAACAGAGACAGAGGTCTCGGCACGTGCAGTATCCACGCGGATCGCGAGGATCGAACCTAGAAATTTCGTCTTCAGGCTGTCGAGCAGAGCTTGCATAGTCGCCCTTACATGTGAACCGTCAAAGATGAAACGAATTGGGTTACGGCACTCTTACAACGTTTCACTTTTCACGTCTCACGCTGAAACCGGGTCATCGCACGAATACTTTCTCCCGCTGGATCTTTTCTTGTAGTTTGAGTAATCCATCGAGCAACGCTTCCGGGCGGGGTGGACAGCCCGGCACATAAACATCGACCGGAATAATCTGGTCGACGCCTTGGACCACGGCGTAACTGTTGTAGTGGTTGCCTGAGGTGGCGCAGGAACCCATGGAAATGACGTACCGCGGTTCCGGCATCTGGTCGTAGATGCGGCGGATCACCGGCGCCATCTTACGCGTCACCGTGCCGGCAATGATCATGAGATCGGCCTGCCGCGGGGACGCTCGAAAGACACCGGCGCCGAAACGATCCAGGTCGTACCGCGACGAGACTGTGGCAATCATCTCAATCGCACAACAAGCGAGGCCGAACGTCATCGGCCACAAGGCCGACTTCCGAGACCAATTCACCACTGCATCCAGATTGGTCGTCAGGATATTCGCCTCAAATTGTCGTTCCAGAAAGCTCATGAACGACTCCGTGAAATGTGAAATGTGAAATGTGAAATGAAACGAGAACGCCTCTCGTTTTTCCTTTTCACTTCTAACGTTTCACGTTTTACGTTACTCAGTCCCATTCGAGCGCCCCCTTCTTCCAGGCATACCAGAGCCCAGCCAATAGGATGGCGATAAACACGAGCATTTCGATGAGCCCTAGCATTCCGAGCGACTGAAACCGAATGGCCCAGGGGATCATAAAAATGATCTCGATATCGAATACAACGAACAGCATCGCGATGATGTAGTAGCGCATGGGGAACTGGATGCGCGCATCGGAAAACAGCGGGCTTCCGCTTTCATAGGGAGTCAGTTTGGCTCGATAGGGACGATTCGGACGAACGAGCGAGCCGCCGATCAGCGCGAAGGCTCCGAAGGTTAGGCCCACAACGATAAACAACAGAATCGGTATGTAGTTCTCAGGAACGCTTGTGCTATCCATCCGGGCTCCGTAATACGCGATTTGACCGATAGAAGGTCATCGTGTTGCCCTGTATGTCATGCTGCGGTACAGCCTGCCAGCGCCGAACTAAAAAAGGGCTTGAATTTCAAGCCGTCCAGTTCTGGACGACTGATTCCCTTGTGTTGAATGAGTACCTTAAAGATGCTGCCCATGCCATTCGGCTTGAGGAGATGAATCGCAGCGCGAAACGCTGGGCTTTCAGGTTCCAATCTCCCGATCATCTCTTCAGCGCCAAGCCCCATCAGAAAACTCATTTGGTTTGTGAACCCTGTTACGTGAACTCCTTGCGTCTCCCCAACAGAAGCCAGACTCGAAAAGTCTACGTGGGCGGTCATATCCTGCTCACCGACGCGAATAAATGGTTCGTCGTTCGCCTGCTGCTCGAAATAACAGAGGAACGTGCCGTCCTTCCGGTCAGACCCATAGAGATCCTGGGCTGTATGGCCATAGTCGACGGTCAAGATAAATCCACGATCCATCCGCTGACCCACCTGCTCCATCCAGTCCATCGCGAGGAGATTGACTTCGGTTCTGTAGCCTTCTGGCCACACAGTATTCAAACGTTGGAGATAGTGAGCAAGCGCGGCCGTGGACAAAGGTTTGAGGCATTCCACAAACCGGCCATCTCGATAGTCAACATAGAGCTCTGTGGTCCGTCCGTCCTTGACTTGAACCCGATGCACCGGGAAGGCATCGATCAACTCATTGCTGAAGAATAGACCGGTCACGCACTGCGGGGCCAGTCGATCGAGACCATCCATCCATGTGACAAGGCCAGGCTTGCCGAGCCATGGAGCCAAGTTCTGACGCTGGAAGTTTCGCATCACCGGACTTCGTTCGATCAGGACATAACGGACCCGCGATGCAAAGTTATCTTGATCCTCATGGATCGCCGCAAGGCAATCTCGGGCTAATAAGCCTTTACCAGCACCTATTTCAACGATCGTGAAAGAAGCGGGACAACCCAATACTTCGTCCATTTGTCTGGCTTGCGCGGCAATCGCGCGGCCAAGAATCGGATGGACGTCGGAGCTGGTGTAGAAATCGCCGGACCAGCCGATACGCTCATGCTCCACGCTGTCAGATTGGCGCATGTAATAGCCGTATTGAGGATGGTAGAGCGACAGCTCCATGAAGCGGACAAAGGGGATGGGTCCGTTTCTGGTGATTTCTGACGAAATGGCAGCAACGAGTTCAGGATACCCGCTAGTCACAACCCACTCCTTTTAATTTCCTTCTCTGAATACCCCCACAACTTCTGGCAAGGAACTCCATCCCATCGACAACACACGAAAAGTGACACCACTAGCTGAGGAGACACCCCACCCCTCCCCCTTGAAGGGAAAAAGAGGGGCTAAAAGTGCTGTAGATTAGTCCGTGGGGTGTGGATAAGTCAAGGCGAAGACACTGGAAACTCAGGCGAATCTCCCTATTTAAGGAGGGAGGGAATGGAGCCTGATGATCTTCTGTGCTCGCGCAACGCGCGGTCTCAGAAGACCCCCGTTGGACGCGCGCAGTAGAAGATCAATCAGCCCCCATCCCTGAAGAAATAACGAGCGAGCTTGGAAGGATTATTCAGCCTAAATTCGGCGATTAGGGTGACGCTGGGCAGAAGGAGGGGAGGGGTTTCGGAGGGGTAGGCCAGTTATAGCCGGTGACACGTGTGGCGATCCGCTCGCAGACGTACTGCCAGACGGATTTCAGGGGCAATCGCTCCGCAATGCTTTTCCATTCCTTCAGCAAGTGACTCACCTGCGTCAGCAGGCGCATCGCTTGGGTGCCTTTCCCGTGCATGGGTGCAATGGTCAGGTGCTGCTGTCCCGCATGGCTGGTCTTGCGCGCCACACCAGCGAGCAGAAACGGTCGACTGGTAATCGCCTCCAGCCGGGCCTTGGGATTGGCCAGCCGCACAAACAGACTCCACCAGTTATACGCGAGTGCCACTCCCCTCGCAGACAGTCGGCAGCGCTTGATGTCCTGCGTGGTGAATCCGCCCCAGCCCCACTGATTCTTCAGCTCGTCAAAGGCATTCTCCGTGTCCGCCCGATCCCGGTACAGTTGCGCCAGCGTCAAGACCGCATGCGGCAGATCGGTGACCAGGACATCGACATCCAGTAGCCAGGGCGCCGACAGCAGCGGGTGTACACTCGCATCCAGATGCGCCTGCAGCCAGTCCGCTCCCGCGGTGTCTTCCACCGCGTCCAGTGCCCGACGCACCGTGTCTTCGCTCACCGCCTGCGTCATCCCCAGCAGATCCGGGCTTACGCCATCGGCACGGATGGTGGTGATGTGCGCATAGCGTCGATGCCCCGAGAGGACCGACAACAACCAGGTTCCCAGAATGTCCCGGTTCGTTGAGCGATGGGGGCCTCGGTACATCAGAGGGCAACTCGCGATCCAGCACGCCCGTCAGCGTCAGAAACTCAACGAAGAACACCAGCTGACCAAACGGCGTGGTCGCCGCACCGTGATCCCATCGGACCTGAACACGCCCGCCGGATGTCTCCACGCCCAGCGCCTCGACAACGGCCAACGCGTCTCTCGTTACTCTTCGTTTCGACTCACCCATTTGGTGAACACCCCTTCTGAATGTTTCCTCATCATCCGCAGTAGGTTACACCAAACGCATTGCCGCAATCGCTTTTTAGAGGTTCAGAAGTATGAAGTTTAATGCAGGGGGAGAGTGGTCGGCTGGTTTTGTCTTGAGTTCAGCTATCTCTCTCGTCTTTCTTCTTTCATTCGTTGGACTTCCTGATCTATTGCCATATCATAGGCGACGGCTGCCTCAATTATTTTGCCTTCCACTGGTAAAAACTCCAGATCCAGTTGATCGAACTTGAAAACGATCATACTGAGGGAAGTTTCAGAAGCTAGGGATATAGATCGCTCCCGCCATCGTTGTATGCGAGCTACAGTGACAGATGGAGCATAGGAACGATATTCCATTTCCCATGTTTGGAAGTATTGCCTGGCCCCTTCTTCAGTCTGAGGAAATGTATGTTCACTCCAGAACTTGTCGTAGAACTGGATATGCTTCAGGACATCATCGGACGTTCTCGGATTTTCCGCAATATAAGATAGTGATTCCAATCCCCCGTCTAGTCGGGTCACCAAGTCATCAGAGAGAATCCTCGCCAGGTCACTTATCGTGCAAAGTTTCCCCTCTAGGAATTTGACTGAGAGCTGTTCCAATACTGCCTTATCTACCAGTTGCTGTCCTATCTCCAAACCATAACTCCTGAAAAAATTAGGAATTACTTCGTTGTCTTGCGTTATTGAATAGTGCCCGACCCACATACGAGGATGAAGATTGCAGACAACCTCGTAATAGATTGAAGCAATTGCAATGATGACTGCGCCTCGATTCACTCCTCTGTGATAAGCCTCATTTCTTAGTCGATGGCCTAACTTTAGAACACTTGCTTCGGCCTCATTCAGCCCCTTGGTTTCATTCCAGAGAAAATTTACTTTCTCATTGAACCACTCTGTAACCTTGCGTCTTTTCTCCGGCGTGTACTTGGGAGGCCTGTGCCAACGCTTATCCCATTCCAGCCAACGAGAGGCAGTCCTATGCATCATTAATTCGGCAAGGTTATCCATAAGGAAAATGGCCAGCCTTGCGCCACTTTGAGTGCGTTTCCCCAGTTGCTGGCTGGCTTCGAATAGCTGCTCTATATCTCGGCTAAGCTCTTCCATACTTGCAGTTGGACTCTCGGATTTTGACTGTAACAATGATCAAACTATACCGCACAGCAAAAGATTATATGGGGATGGGGCCGCCTTAGATTTTGCAATTATACATTGATCTGCTCTGTCTGTTTCAGGTGACGGCTGGCTAGGCACTGCGCGGGGCGGTGATGTGGAAACGTGTGGGTGTATATCTGCTCCGTTTTCCCGAATCGCAGAAGTCTCGGTTTCGTAGTTTCTCCCCTCACCCCTTTCACGACACTGTGGCTCCTCGTGGACCTTGCCGGAGAAGCGGGGACCCACCGAGATTTTCCTGGGGAGGAAAGCTGGAACTGACCGAGGTACTGCGACGCTAGTCGCAGCCGAGGGAATTCAAGAAGGCTTCAACCCAGGAGAATCCGGAAGGGTCGCCTCGGAGGCAGGGGAGCGAGAGCGTCAGTGTCGTGTTCTTACGTTCCGTGGCACTTCTTGTATTTTTTCCCGCTGCCGCAGGGGCAGGGGTCGTTGCGGCCGACTTTATCGTCGCTGTGCTGAACAGTCTGAGCAGCGACTGGTTCTTCTCCACGATTGAGGATAAGTGGGGGAAGGGGCCGAGAGATGACAGGGGGTGGGGGAGGCGCTGGTGCGGCGTTGGGTTGTTCTTCGTGCCGCACGGCCTGAACATGAAAGAGCCGATCGAGCGTATCGGATTTGACTCGTTCCATCATACCGGCAAAGAGATCGTAGCCTTCGCGCTTGTACTCAATGAGCGGATCTTTTTGACCGTAGCCGCGCAATCCGATCCCGTCCCGCAGGTGATCCATCCCCAATAAGTGGTCTTTCCAGTGGTGGTCGATGACCTGGAGCATGAACGTCTTCTCCAGGAAGCGCATCAAGTCCGGGCTCAGATCCTGCTCCCTCCGGTCATAGGCCTCGCGCACCTGCGTACGCAGGTCTTCGAGCAACGCGTCACGCCCAATGGTGCGAAGCGCTTCGCCGCCGTCGTTCTTGCCTTGGGCGATATCTAAACTGAACTGGCCATGCATGAGTTCAGTGATCCCTTTAATATCCCATTCTTCGGAATATTGTTCAGCCGGGCAATAGATGTTCAGCGCGGACTCCACCAGACCGTCGATCATGCCGCGAAGATCGTCTTTCAGATTCGATCCGCCCAAGACGGCACGCCGGTGCTGATAAATCACCTCGCGCTGCTTGTTCATGACATCGTCATATTCCAATAGCTGTTTCCGGATTTCGAAGTGGTGGGCCTCAACTTTCTTCTGAGCGTTGGCGATGGCCCGGGTGACCATGCCATGCTCGATCGGGACACCTTCTTCCATGCCAAGCTTGAGCATCAGTTGGGAAACCCGCTCGGACGCGAAGATACGCATCAGGTCGTCTTCCAACGATAAATAAAAGCGTGACGAACCAGGATCGCCCTGGCGACCCGCCCGGCCTCGGAGCTGGTTGTCGATCCGGCGGCTTTCGTGGCGCTCAGTCCCGAGAATGTGGAGTCCGCCTGCTGCGATAACCGCTTGCTTGTCCTTCTCGCAGTCGTCTCGAATCTGTTCGAAGATCTCCAGCTTGCGCGCATCAGGCAGGTCTTCCTCCCGGTACAGAATCTGCTTGAACATGAAATCGGGACTGCCGCCCAGGAGAATGTCGGTGCCGCGGCCCGCCATGTTCGTGGCGATGGTCACCGCGCCCTTGCGTCCGGCTTGGGCGATGATCTCGGCTTCGCGCTCATGCTGCTTCGCGTTGAGGACGTTGTGCTTGACGCCGGTCCGGCTCAAGTAGCCGGCGAGCCGTTCTGATTTTTCGATGGAAATCGTGCCGACTAAGACGGGCTGGCCACGTTCGTGGCATTCCTTGATATCTTCGACGATCGCGGTGAACTTTTCTTTCTCGGTACGATAGACGACATCCGCATAATCCAATCGGATCATCTTGCGATTGGTCGGCACCACGTTGACGTCGAGATTGTAAATCTTGGCGAACTCCGCCGCTTCTGTGTCCGCCGTGCCGGTCATACCGCTAAGCTTCCTGTACATCCGGAAATAGTTCTGGAAGGTGACCGAGGCCAGCGTTTGATTCTCGTTCGCGATCTTCACGCCTTCTTTAGCCTCAACGGCCTGGTGTAGTCCATCGCTCCAGCGGCGTCCCGGCATGAGCCGTCCGGTAAATTCATCTACGATGATGACTTCGCCCTCTTTCACGACATAGTCCACGTCCCGTTTGTAGAGGCTATAGGCTTGGAGCCCCTTGACGACATGATGGACAAGATTCATATGATCGGGATCGTAGAGATTGTCCACGCCGAGCAATTTCTCGACCCGGACGTTACCGTCTTCGGTCAACGACGCGGTCTTCGTTTTCTCTTCGACTGTGTAGTCCTGCTCCGGTTTCAGCTGCGGGATGATCGCGTTGATGCGGTAGTAAAGATCGGTTGTCTCGTCCGTCGGACCGGAGATAATCAACGGCGTACGAGCCTCGTCGATGAGGATACTGTCGACTTCGTCCACGATGGCGTAATTCAATTCGCGCTGCACGCACTGGGCTAAGTCTGTGGCGACCAGGTTGTCCCGGAGATAATCGAACCCATACTCGTTGTTGGTGCCATACGTAATATCGGCCCGATAGGCTTCAGGCCTCGTGCAGGGACGGAGAGACTGGAGCCGCTTGTCGGAGGCGTCATAGGCCGGATCGAAGAAAAATGAAGCGTCATGCTGAATAATGCCTACCGAGAGCCCCAGCGCGTGATACAGCACACCCATCCACTGCGCATCGCGCTTGGCGAGATAGTCGTTCACCGTGATGAGATGTACGCCTTTGCCTTCAAGGGCATTCAGATACATCGGTAGCGTGGCCATCAGGGTTTTCCCTTCGCCGGTCTTCATTTCAGCGATGCGGCCCTTATGCAGGATCATGCCGCCAATCAACTGCACATCGAAATGACGCATGTTCAGCTTACGGCGGGACATCTCACGGCAGACCGCAAAGGCCTCGGCCAGGATATTGTCCAGGGTCTCCCCGGCTCCGACACGCTTCTTGAATTCCTGGGTCTTGTCCGCGAGGGCCTGGTCGGAGAGTGGAGTCAGACCGGACTCCAGGCCATTAACCTGCTCCACAATCGGGCGGATTGCCTTGATTTCACGATCGTTTTTACTGCCGAAGATTTGGTTGAGTAGTTGCGTAACCATGATACTGTCGTTCGAAACGAACGCCGACCCCTCCGAAAATATTTAGCGCACTATACAATACCTTTTCCTTGAATCCTATAACAAGCGGCACCTCATACCTTCGACAATTTCAAACTTTATCTTTCCACTACACCTTCACCCTTCTTCAGGCTTCCACCCCTGAGCCGCCGTCTTGACAGGCCTAGTGGCTGTCCAGTAGCATTCGGTCGCATAACACTTGGGTCAATATCTAGTGAACCACGTCGTCCTCAAATTCCTGTCGGTCTTTTTGGTCCTCTGTGTCCTCTCCGTCGGCGGATTGGCACAGGCACAGTCGGTCGAGCATGCCGGGCACCATGCCCAGCATCAAGCTGCTACGCATGGCACCCTGCTCTGTTCCTGGATGTGTGCCGCCGGGACAGTTCTCGATACTGCGGTGATCACGTTTCAAGCTGAGCTCAGTCCGATTGCGCTCATCGCGCTCCCTCATGTTGCGCAGCCCTCGATTGAATCCTGTCAGATTTCTTCTAGCCGTGCTCCTCCGTCTTTCTCTCTATAGTCTTCGTTGCTCTTCGGCTCGCAGCGGGCCGTACTCAATCTCTCCCGTGATCCGCTGAGCGGATTACAGGGCAGGTGGATGGAGACAATCGCAATAGAGAGAAAGGACCAGCCGCATCATGGTAGGGAAACGGTTCACACTCGGATTTATTCTCGGTCTTGCTCTGGTTTTCTTTTCGTGGCCCGGCGCTCAGCCTGCGCAGGCATCATGCGGGTCCGTCACCTGCTTTGTCGTGATCGGATCGCAACAACAGGTATCGCCAAAGGGCTTACTCACCGTCAACGCTTTTTACAATTATACGCCTCAAGGGACACTACTGAGTGGCACGAATGGGGTGATTCCCGCTGTCGACCTCGACAATAGGCAGCTGATTCTCGACCATCACCGGGAGATCAGAACCATTAGCCAAATGTACACGCTGGACTTGAATTACGGCATCACCGATCGGTTCGGGCTCGAAGTCGCGATCCCTTATAAGCGGGTCAAACATCAGCACTTCGATGGATTGGGAGAAGACATCGATGGGAATGGTGGCACCGGTGTGCTCAATCGTTTTTCCGATAACGGCATTGGCGACATCTTTATTAACGCGAAGTACAACCTGTTACCCACGCTGAGCAGCATGGTGGTGACGGGCTTCGGCGTGTATATTCCCACAGGTGATCATAATCAGAAAACTGCGGGTATAGAGGGCGCTGAGACGATGGAACCGACCGCCCAGCTTGGACGAGGTCAATTCGGACTTCAAGGATCGATCTATCAAACCTATGAAATTATCCCCCATCGGTTGAACCAATTCGCCTCTGCCAGTTACCGGCATACGTTCCGGAATAACTTTGGCTATCAATTCGGGGATCAATTCGATTTTGGACTCGGCGCGAATCTCGTCACGGTTCCCTGGCTCGTGCTAACCAATCAGTTCAACTACCGCTACATGGTTCATGATGCGTATAGCGGGTCGCTGTCTCGCTCAGCAACACCCAGCGATGGCGTACTTTTTCCCGGCGAGGCACTGGTGCTTGATTCGAACATCTCGAATCGAGCGGTCCCCACAACCGGATCCACATATTTTGCCTATACACCTGGGTTCCAACTCAATCTCGGTGAAGCTATCAAGACATCGTTGACGGAAAACACATCGGTGTATTTCTATTCACAGATTCCCATTGCCCGTGATTTCAATGGAAACTTGGCTCAGGGTGTGAGCTATGTATTTGGCATCACGAAGATGTTCCAAGTCATGAACCCGTCGTAAGATCAGTGCGCTTTGCCATGAGGAGGTCGAGATGACACGTCTACAAGTCCTGATGATCGGTATGCTGGTCGCCACTCTTTGGGTCTTACCGTTCGATGTCTGGAGCATGGGCTCGCGAGTCCCGACGGTCGGCATGCAGGCTGAGGATTTTCGCTTGGCCGATCTGGCAGGCAAGGAACAGAGCCTCAGCCAGTATCGCGGGAAGATCGTACTCCTCAACTTCTGGGCCACCTGGTGCAAGCCCTGCACGACCGAAATGCCGGCCATGCAAACAGCCTACGATAAACTGCGCGACAAGGGCTTCGTGGTCTTGGCTGTTAATGAATTGGAAGATGACGTCAGGGTGCGCGAGCACATCAAGCAATACGGCCACACCTTCCCGGTCCTGATGGATCACGACAACAAAGTGGCCAATCAATTCGGGGTGTTCGGATTACCCGTGAGCGTCTTCATCGACCAAGAGGGCCGCGTGCAGGAATATATCAAGGGCGGACTGTTAACTGAGCAGAAGATCGATGAAACTATCGCGCGGATTCAGAAACAAGCGCCAATCAAGGCAGCGGCTCTCCGATAACAGCCTATGACTTATAAGCTTCGACAATGTGTCGTTGGAGGATTCGCGCTCTGGCTTGTGGCGCTCAGCGGGATTGCCTACCCCCAGCTCACCGCCCACATGGGGCAACACGAGCATCACAGCGCGGCGACACATGCCTCCGCACTCTGTTCATGGCTCTGTATCGCTGCCGATGCCGTCGAGGGAACCTCTGTCTACTTCGCTCCGGTTGAACAAGTCGTTTTCCTAGAGCAACAGTGTGTTGGACCACAAGTCGGTGCTATCCTCACGGTTCAGCCGCCAGCACGTGCGCCACCCTTCGCATAACTTCTCCTCTGTTTTCACCCTCCGAGCTTACCGGTGACAGCGGTCACGCCTTCTTTCCCCTGAAAGAGAGCACGGTCGCTGCCCGATCAGACATCGGAGAGATGAAGCCAGTCTTCTGTTCGATGATTACAGATATTGCATCTGAGACTTCTCCTCCTTTGGTGAATTGCAGAAGAAGGAATGGCCGGCCTAAAACCGGGCACACATTCATACCGGTGGTGAGCACATGATGGTCAATCTAAATAGACAATATCGCCTGCAAGGATGGGTGGTGTCCGGGATTTTTCACGGCCTGGCACTGACGGTGGCCCTCGGACTTATGGCGCAGGTCAAACCGGTCGTACCGAAAGAAGTGTTCACGTGGGACGTCGCGTTGGTCGAGCCACAACGGATTCAAGAAACAGTTCAGGCTGAAGCCAAGCCAACTCAGGAGCCTGTCACGCCAACTCCACGTCCGGTAGTCCCTCCCCCCCGTAAGCCTCGAATGGTCACGCAGGACGTACAAACCCGGGAGGTGACGCCGGTTGTGCAACGCGAGATCCGCCAAGTGGTCGAGACGAACCAGCCGATTCAAGAGACAGTGGCGGTGCAACCGAGCACCGAGATCGTTCCACAGGTACAAGAGGAACCATCAACGGAGGTGACGCAGGCTGCCACCGTTGGGCAACAAACCGAACACGTCATCGTTGAATCACCGTCTAGCGTCGTTGCCGAGTCAGAACTGGCCAAGCCGGCTAAATCTGTCGTGCAGGAGCCTGCGCCACAGGTGGCAGTGGCATCCAGTCCAGCTCCCGTTGTCAAAGTCGATCATGGCTGGCTGGCCGAATTGCTGAGACGGAGACTGGCTGAAATCAAACGCTATCCCAGCAGTGCGCGCTTCAATGGCGATGAAGGAAAGGTTGTGCTTCGAGCGGTCATTCGAGCCGATGGCCACCTGTCTGAGGTGAAGGTTCATCGAAGCTCCGGTCATGAGGCGCTCGATAACGCGGCCTTAGAATCCATCCGCTTGGTGTGCCCGCTACATATGCATCAACCGCTCGGTACGTCCGAAGTCGCGGTGTATATCCCGATAGTGTATAGCCTCGGAGGCTAGTCACGAGAGGAGGGATTCTATGTCCCTGATGTCGGATCAAGGGCTGAAGATGGTGCGAGCCGCGCTGCTGTTCGGTTTTCTAGGCATAGTGGCTAGCCGGTTTGGGCTGAAGAAAAACAGGGCGTGGTGAACGAGCAAGAACGGACGGCACGGATTCAAACACTGCAGCGAGAGCGGGCAAACATCGAGAGTGAGTTGCGCCGGCTTCGATCGCAGCCTGAAGGGACGGCGCGGTCCACTGTTCCACGGTCTGAATTTTCTGATCAGCCGACAAGAAACTTAAAGGAGTCTCTTGAATCGTTGCCCGGAGTTTCCGCGCAACAAGGTTCAAGCGGACGTGACGCGCAAATCTCCATTCGAGGCTCGAAATGAGGCGCACTATGATCGAACGGACGTTCAGCACTCAAAGCCTGGTTATGATGGTCGGGATTGTGATCAGTGCTGTCTCGCTCGTGCCGATGGCGTTGGCCGAGCCGGATCAATCGTTGAGGTTTGGTCCAAAACTGACGGCCGATCATCGGGTCAGGGCGGTGGTCGGTCCTTCCGTCAAAATCGACGACGAGGGCCGCATCTCGCTCGCCTGGATAGAGGAAGACAAAGACATCCGCACGGTGGTCTATTCTAGAACGGAGAAGTCGGGAGGGCCGATCGGAGCTCCAGTGACAGTGAACCAGCCAACCGAGGCGCCCTACATGCGGCAGGAAGCGCCGGCGCTGACGGTCGTCGGAGACGACGTGTTCCTGACTTGGGCCTTGACCCATCCGAAACTGACACCCGACAAGCCGTTCTCGAACGAACTGCGGCTGAGCCGGTCCACGAACGGCGGGAAAACATTTTCGCCGTCGATTCTGGTGAACGACGACGAGCAGGTCATCGGCCACAGTTTCGACTCGATTCACGTCGCTCCTGACGGCGTCGTACATGTCGCCTGGATCGATGGACGGGAAGGCAAGAAAGAATCCGGCACCTTCGTCACCCGCTCGACCGATCGCGGACGCACTGTCGCGAAGAATCTTAAAGTGGACGACAATACCTGTGTCTGTTGCCGGACGTCACTCACGACCGGCCCGGATGGAACGCTCTATCTGGCCTGGCGTAAAGTGCTCCCCGGCGATCTCCGCGAAACCGTGGTCTCGCGTTCCACGGACGGCGGGAATACCTACTCTTCACCGGTGATCGTCGGTCATGACAAGTGGGTGTTCCCCGGCTGCCCGCATCGGCCCGTTTCGATCGGCACAGATCAGCTTGGCCGGCTGTATGTCGCCTGGTACACCGAGGGCGTGGATGAAACCCCGGCGGTGTTTCTAGCCTATTCGGATGACCGGGGAGATACCTTTTCACCCAAGCAGAAACTGAACATCTCTAAGGGAACCTTCCCGGATCATCCTCAAATGGCGGTCGATCCTGAGGGGCGGCTCGTTCTCGTCTGGGAAGAACAATCCCCTGTCCGGCGGGAAATCGTGATGAGCGTATCCCTTGACCGTGGACAGACGTTCAGCGCGCCGCAGAAATTGAATGAGAAAAAAGGCCAGACGCCGACCCTCTCGATGAATGCAAAAGGGCTCGCCGTCTTGGCGTGGATGGAGCATGCAATGCCGGCTCATCGCATGGTGGTGCAAACGCTTCAGCTACCGGCGGAAACAATTCTCGCGAGGCAGGAGCCGTAGACGTGTACGCACTTTTGACTCGAGCAGGGATCGTTACAATGCTCTCCCTGATGAGCATCGTTCTGCCTGATCTCGCGCTTGCCGGCGATCTCTTTACCTCGATCAAGATGAGCCGGTTGCCGACGGGGAGCATGGCGGCACCCTTTGAGCTCGCGACGCTAGATGATAAGGTCGTGAAGTCGAGTGAGTTGGCCGGGAAGGTGGTGCTCGTCAACTTTTGGGCCACCTGGTGCGGGCCCTGCAAAGAAGAAATGCCTTCTCTTGCACGATTGCAGCAGCAATTAGACCCCAAAGACTTTGTCATGTTGACCGTGACGGCGGATCTGCAGCGGCAAGGCATCGCCCACTTTCTCTCTCAGTTGGGTGTCAACCTGCCGGTCCTCTTCGATGAAGATCAAGAAGTGTCGCGCTCCTTCATGGTGCGCGGCCTCCCGACCACCATCGTGATCGCACGGGATGGCACGCTCGTCGGGCGAGCGGTCGGGCCTCGCGCCTGGGATAGTCCTGAGGCGGTAGCGGTGATGCGACACGTCATGGAGAGCGGGAAATGAGGAAGTGTTTCGTCCCGACTGCTCTGCTTCTTGCGACACTATACCTGACGCTTTCGGTCGGCGCCTTAGCTTGTCTCTTTGCGCATGAGAGCGAGTCACGCTCATCCCATCATCACACAGGCGGAACGACGCAATCCTCCCTATGCGCCTGGGCCTGCGACGCCAATCCGACCGTTGACCTTCCTGCACCCACGCCACAGACACAGCCGCTTCACCTTGTGTCGATGCTGCCGTTAGTCAAATCTTCCGTCTCGCATCTTCTTTCCCAGCAGTCAGCTCAGTCCCGCGCACCGCCTCATTCGTAAGGTCGCATCCACTCAACGTTCATAGACATCTCCCTGCACTGATAGAGCTGTAGCTCGCTCGGCTTGCGTCTGCACGGAGGCGGTTGTTCCGTTTCATTCATCACAACAAAGGAGTACGGGCTATGGTGTCGTTCAAGAGAGTGAGGCATATCATTGTGGCAATCACAGCGCTCGGAGGCGCTGTTGCTCTGGATCACGTCGCCCTGGCACAAGAGCCGGCCGCGGCAGAGGCCGGGCTGCAAGGATCGAGAGAGCAACAACTGCGTGAACAGCTCAAAGGCATCTTGCAAGAGCTGGAGGAACTCAAGCAGGGTCGTGCGAGTACTCCACCTCCGGCCGAGCAGCCCAAGACGGTCACTGAGAAGGTGTCGCCCGAGCAAGCGCAGGTTACCGGAGCCATGCCGGAATATGAGTTGAGCGATACGAGTATCGTGAGCACGCGCTTCCAAAAGCGGCCGGAGGGCCTCTCGCTGTCGTCGACTCTTCCTTCAGAAACGGATTCTCAGCCGACCAGAACGATGAAGGAGTCGATGGAATCGCTCCCCGGCGTGGTCTTGCGCCAGGCCAACGGACCGCGTGACTTCAGCATGATGATTCGTGGCCAAGGCGCCAAGACGACCTTCGCCGTGCGTGACATTAAGATCTACGAGGACGGATTCGTCCAGACACAGTCCGACGGGTTGTCCCGGCTCGATATCCATGATCCTTGGTTTATGAGAAGCACCGAGGTGATTCGCGGGGCATCGTCGTCCCTGTACGACAACTATGCGATAGGCGGTATGGTGCATTTCAGGACCAGGCGCGGCAGCGATATCAATGGAGCCGAGGTGTTCGGAAGCGGCGGGTCGTTCGGGTACCACAAGGAAGCCCTCGCCGTCGGCAAGCAATATGAAAATCTCGATGTCTCCCTCTTCGCCAGTAACGTGGGGGAAGACGGATTTATCCGGCACAGCAACTACAGTACGCAAACGATCAACCTGAATCTTCGATTCAGGATCGACGACAAGCAGAATTTCTATTTTAAGGCCATCACCAATTGGCTGGATACCCTCGTACCCACCCGTTTGAGCCAGGCGCAGTTCACCTTCGATCATCGGCAAGCCGGCAACGCCCCACAACTCGCGCAACGTCGACTCGATCGGCGCACCATTGTCGGCGGCATCTACGAACGGCAACTGGATGCGAACACGGTCCTCACACTGGAAGCGGACTATGATGTGAAAGACATCAACCAGACGTTCAACCAGATCAGCGACAACATCAATCCCAATTTCAAGCACTACGCCGACCTACGGCACGATGGGCACTTGTTCGATATGCCGCTGCGGAGTTATGTCGGCTTCTTCCTCAATAATATGGAGCAGGAGGCCCAGACCTTCCAGAATCTGGCAAATGGCAGAGGCACCAGGGGCAACCTCATCCAGAATTCGCGTGGAACGATTAGGAACGTCGGGGGCCGATTTCGGGAAGAACTGGAATTTCTACCGAACGTGATCCTTGCGGGCGGATTAGGCTTTGAGCAATCGATGTTGAGCGTGCAAGCCATTAACTATGGGCCTACGGGTGGAGGCACTCCATCTCCTACTAGCGCAAGCCGCACGTTCACCAACTGGGCCCCGGAAATGGGGTTGACATGGAAGCCCACGGAGGCCTATCGGAATTGGGTCCGAGCTTCCACGGGGTATGGCATTCCCGGTTTCGGCAATGTTCTGAGAGATCCGATCACCGGTCAACCAGGGACGAACTTCAATCTGAAGCCGCAGAAGAATCTCAATTTTGAAATCGGGACGGAGTCCAAGCTGACCGAAACCCTGACGGTTCAACTCGTCGGGTTCTGGACGTTCTTTAAAGATGAATTGATTTCGCGAGCAGTGTCGGGCACGAACGTGGCCACGGTGAACGCCGATTCCTCTCAATATCGAGGGATTGAGGCCTTCTACGATTGGCGGCCGATGACGGGCCTTCGACTCTCCGGGGCCTATACGCACATCGAAGCTAAATACACGAATTTTTCCGACCAGATCAATACCGCGGCCGGATTGTTGGTTCGGGATGGAAAGAACGTGCCAAACGTTCCAACCGACGTCTTGAACTCCAAAGTCGCCTACGATCATGGGCCGACCGGATGGGGCGCTTGGGTCGAAGGCAGTTATTACAACAGCTACTTCCTGAACAACAGCAACACGTTCAGTATCCCCTCCTACGTGGTCGCCAATGTGAACATTCACAAGAATTTCGAGCTGAACAACTCCTGGTTCCGATTCGCCAAAATATTTTTTGAGGTGGATAACATCGCGGATAAAAAATACGCCGCATCCGGGCAGGTGATCGGAGGTGAAACAGCCGGCCAAGCCGCAGGCCAACAGATCTTCTTTGCCGGCTACGGCCGGGCCATCTATGGCGGTGTGACGCTGGGACTGTTCTAGCGGGTCAGGATGGGCAGCGTGGTTTCGGGGTTGAGATGAGGGCGTCCTCGAGACGCCCTCATCCACCGGACATGTTCATCACAATGTGATGAGTCTGACGACGACAGAAAGTGAGGGGCGAGATGAGCAAGCAATTACTTCGGGTCAATGAAGCGGCGGCAGTCTTAAACGTCAGCCGCTGGACAGTCTATCGGTGGGTGGAGGAGGGGAAATTGAGCGCCACAAAAATCGGCAAACAGAGCTTGCGCGTGATGGGCAACTCGGTCGATAAACTGATCTCCGAGCATCGGACCGATTCCTAAGATGGAGCCACGCGTACATAACAGGTGACGTGCTGCAGAAAACACTATCAAGGATTGCTGTTATAGAAAGGACCCCGTGTTCTGATGGAAGGACTCAAGGAACTTGTCGAGTATGGCGTCATCGGGCTTTTGTTGGGGCTGAGTATCTGGGCGATTGGAGTGGCGGTGGAGCGCTACTTATTCTATCGACGGGTAGACGTGAAACAGTTTCCTACGCTGGATCTCTGCGAGGTCACGTTGACGAGGAGGCTGGTCGTAATCGGGACGGTTGCGGCCAATGCCCCTTATATCGGACTGCTCGGGACGGTCCTCGGCATCATGCTGACGTTTCACACGATGGGCACATCTGGAACGTTGGCAGTGGCATCGATCATGATCGGCCTGAGCCTCGCGCTCAAGGCCACAGCAGCGGGACTGCTGGTCGCCATACCGTGCGTCGTCATGAACAACGTCCTTCGTCGCCGCGTCAGCGAACTCCTCGCGCAATACAAGGCACAGCATGGATCGTGAGCTGAATGTATTTGCATAGAAATACAGCTTGCGCGCTGCGTACTGTAGCATCCGTGAGCAGACGTCGGTAGACAGGTGATCCGTTGACGCGTATAAGCAGTGACATCGTGGAGAGAGTGACGATGCGTTCTGTTAAATCACGCAATACCATGCTCGTCGCCGGGCTCGTAGCCCTGGTCTATGCATCGCTGGCGGTCATGGCGGCGAGCTGCGCGTTCAGTCACGTCGATGCCTCCAGCGGTCATGCGCACCATAGTTCTAACGAAGCTGCTCCACACAATGCGCTCTGCGCCTGGGCCTGTCAGGCTACGTCTGATGCTGGGCTCGTGACGGAGCCTTCTGCGTTATCAATGGGCCCGGTCGTCCAACTGGTGGTCTCGTCTCCTAATCAGAAAACCCCTTCGCTCTCTTCCTCTCTGCTTCGCGCCCGCGCGCCTCCGTCGGTCCGCTTTGTCCTCATCGGATAAGGGACCCCGGGTGGCCGTTTCATGCTGATTCTTCTCGCGCTCCCTTCTTCGATCTCAGTCTTGTATCCACATATTTAACGGTTGTTGATCTATCGATGTCCGGGTTGAGCTGCCTCCTCGCTCGGACAGATCCGGGGCGCAGGTTTTCCTCCTTGTCCTCCGCCCCGGTCTTTTAGTGAATTGAAGTCGAAAGAATTGTCGCCATGAAATGGGTATTTTTTTCTCGCAATGACTGGGTGGCTGACAATGGTCGTGACCTCATCGTTCTCGGCTGTGATTCCGCAGACCGACTCCGTGGAGTCGAACAGGGAGGCGAGTGAAGTCGTCGTCCAGATTTTCGTTCGTCTGTGCGAATACCATCGTGAGGATGTCGAGGGAGCACTTCGTGCATTCAATGCGGTTACACAAGTGGAATTTTTGAATGATCATGGCACGGTGCTGGTGCGATATCAGCCCGGCGGCGAGACACCCGATCTGTTTGCCGGCGCCATATACCGGGCACTTGCGGCAGGATGGAATTGTTCGGCATCGGTGGATCGTGGTGAGCAGAGGCCGATGCCCATGCAGCAAGAGGGGCGACCATGAATCGCCTCATCAGGCTCGGCTGCCTGATCGGATTCGTCTGTACGATAGCGACATCCGCCTTTGCAGGCGAGGAGACTGTGACACTCATGCTCGGCGGCAATTTCGGTAACGCCTATTTGAAGGATGTCCGTGAAGCATTGACGAACGTAGACGTCGTGAAGGTGATGGATTTGAAGAGCATAAAAGGCCACGCGGTGGTCACCCTCGATTCCAGCAAGGTGGAGCTGGAGCAACTCGCCACGGCAGTCAGCAAGGTGAAAGACGATAGCTGGTATTGGACGGGCAAGATCATGAGTTGACGGAACAGCATTCTGGCAGGCCATGGAAACAGTTTGCCAGCGCCATAGTCTGTGGTGCGTGAAGCACGTGATATGTGAGAACGGCGTGATCAGATACTCAAGATTCGAAATTCCAAGAACCTCGACTTTCTGACCTCCACCCACCCCGCGTGCACATAGTTTTCCACGAACAGATCTGGATCGCTAGTTGGTTTGCTCACATAGAGTTCTTTTATCGCTTCCGGTAAAGGGGTTCGACGGAAGCTTTCGATTAACGCGCGAAAACAGACTACATCGTTACATTAGCCTGTGCAGAAGAAAGGGTTTTTCATGACTGTTCATATCCGACGATCCATTGTCAGCCTCGTGACCCTGGGATGGTTATTGTCCTTCATCGCGCCGCCCGTTGAAGCGTCTTGCGGGTCTGTGAGCTGCTTCGTGGTCATCGGTTCTCAGCAGCAGGTGCCGATGGCGGGTCTGTTGACCGTGAATGCCATCTACAGCTACACGCCGAGCGAAGCGCCTCCGGGCGAAGGCGGCAGCATCCCGTTTGCCGATCAGGGCAATCGAACGTTGACGCTGGCGAGCTTGAATGCCAGTCAAATTCGCACACTCACGAGGACGGCAACGTTGGATATGAACTACGGGTTGACCGAACGATTCGGAATTCAAGTGGCACTTCCCTACAAACACGTGAACTCCGATGCCCAGATCGGAGGACTCACCCCGGTGCCGTACAGCGATAAGGGCCTCGGCGATATTCGTATCGCGGTGAAGTACAACGTCCTCCCGACGTTGCGGAGCATGGTGGTGCTGGGAATAGGCGCCGACCTGCCTACTGGGGACTATGGGCAACGGGTGCAAGGCGGATCGCTCGCGGAATCGACGCTCCAAATCGGCCGCGGAAGTGTCGGTTTCGTGCCGACTCTGTACCAGAGTTATGAACTCATTCCCCACCGCCTCAATCAGTTTGCCTTAGCCAGCTACCGCCACACGTTCAAAAATAGCGATGGGTATCAATTTGGGGACGAGGTGAACCTCAGCGCAGGGCTCAACATTATCCCGCTTGAACAGACTCCGTGGCTCGTGCTGACACAACAAGTCAACTATCGCTGGATGCAGAAAGACTCGATGGACGCGGCGCTGTTCCAGTTTAACCCTGGAGGAGCCGACATCCTCCTTGATCCAACCATCAAGCATCGCTCGATCCCAACGACCGGGTCTACCTACCTGGCCTATTCTCCCGGCCTCATGCTGAACCTCTGGAACTATGCGTCGTTCTACTTCATCGCGCAGATACCCGTGATGCGCGACTTCAACGGCAACCTCGAACAGCAACGCAGTTATGTCTTCGGGCTGAGCAAATCGTTTCAGTTACTCGGTGGATCGTAAGGCCAAGGGTTAGATGATCGACGTGTTCTTGCAGAAGTGGACAGAGAGTAGACGAGCCAGATTCTCCCGTACGATAGCGGGCGTCTGCGTGGCGCTATGGCTGACCGGATCCGTGTCCATGCTCTACGGGAGTCTCACGCCGCAGTGGACGACGCCCCACTGTCCACAATCTCATTCGCACAGCACGCAGCCGACTCATGGAGCCTGTGCGTGGTACTGCGCCGGCATCGACACCCAATCAGACTCCTGTCCCCCATGGGCCTCGGCCCTGACTCAGGCTGGATTCACAGGCGGGTCTCTCAGCGCCTCGTTCGGCACTGCCATTGTCCATGGATGGATGTCCCCACGGGGGCCGCCGATTTTCATGCAGAATCTGCTCGTTGTCTGAGAGGCCATATAACAAGGGCAGGATTTCCACGAGGAAGCCTGTAAAAACAACTCAAGAAGGATAGACATATGAAATCGATTTTGACTCATACAACCGTTATGTCAGGCGCAAAAGCCGCAATGTTAGGGCTCGCGGTAATCAGTCTTGTGAACTGTAGTGGCTCAGATGATACAACGCCTCAGGTGACGAGCGGCGGAAGCGCGGCGTTGCAGGGGCCAATGGTATTCGTCAACAACACAGGCGATAAGACGCTGACCAGCCTGTCGCTCAAGGGCGACTCGGGGAACGCTGTGCTGGGCACGATTCCATCGGCTGAGTTCGAAAACGTGGCATTGGGCGACATGCAGTTTTCAGACGGAAATTGGCTCTTTCTGAATCTTGCGGCTGCCAATAAAGTCGCAACAATCGATCCGTTGACGGCAGCGACTCCGATTCACGAAGTGAATCTGGCGACCGGCACCCGCCCCGTTCATCTCTATCGCGATCGAAACGATGGCGAAGTTGTTTGGATCATGAACGACGGCGACAATGCCGGCGGGACAAGCACCCCAGGCGATGACCTGGTCAATTGCGCGACGCAAAAGGGAGGCTCGGTGACCGCGGTGCATAATTCCCACCTGGGTCCTGGCGGTACTCCACCGTTTGTGCTGGGAACAACCTGTCTGTTGGCCGATGGCCATAAGGTTGCCACATTTTCATCCGGAGCAGGGGTTCCCAAGCGTGTCTTCGTCACAAGTGAAGATGCCGGAGAAATGGCAGTGATCGACGATGACGAAGCTTCGGCCAATTACCGTAAAATGATCAACCGCATCGATCTGTGCAATTCGGCGAAGGAAACGACGCCGTGCAACAATGAATCGACGACTCCATTGACCACAGCATTTACGCCCAACAGTTCCCTCCCCCACGGTATTCGCTGGTCAAATCTCACCAAGAAGGTCTACAGCATCCTAGAGGGATATCACAATATCGTCGAAATCGATCCGACCACCTTAGCGATTACAAAGACCTTCGACCTCGCAGGCTCGCCGTATACGAGCTACGGAATAAGCCCTGACGGCCGATTCCTCTTGTTGCGCGGCGACACCACCCCTCCGACGGGAACGAAGCTGGGAGTGATCGATCTCGGCACCGCCGCAACTCCGCGGACGGATTTCACCATTCCTGAGCTTGACGGTACTTCGACTGGCTCGTTCAAGTTCTCTCCGGATGGAAAGCGGTTCTATATCCTGGCGGGAAATTCCGCTACGTCGACGAAGAAAGATCGCCTGTTCGCATTCGACGCATCGACACTCACAGCGACGCCTCTCGCACTCACCCTCATCAAGGAGATCCAATTGATCGCGGGTGGAGATAGCGCGGGATTTAGCGCGGCACATAGCATGGACGTCTTGGCGCAAGGAGCCGGGGAAGCCAAGTACATCGTTGTGTCGAATAAGATAAGCAATTCTGTTTCTATCATCAACGCCACGGATAACCTGATCAAACAAACGGTACCCGTTGGGCCAACGCCCGGTGGCGTCCTGGTTTATGAACCTGGTGCGGCTTCGGCAGGCAACCAAGCGACGGCGTCGCTCACGGGAGCGTCAAAAGCCAAGTCCTCTGTGTCGTCTGATCAACTCGACGATCACGGCATGCCGAAGTAGGAGAGCACTCAACGTATCTATTGCGCGTGAGTCAAGGGGGCAGGATACCCTGCCCCCTTAGCGCATGACGCGGAGGCTACGAGAAGAAACGTTCCTCCCGCCTCCATCCGTTCTCTGGATGTCCTTCAATGGTTTCGCTCCAGTAGTGGCTTAAGTGTTGGGAAGACCTTCTCGACAATGAGCCGATAGCCCTCTCCTGTCGGATGAATGCCGTCGGCCTGGTTGAGCGTGGAGGAGACGGCCACCCCATCGAGAAAAAATGGAATCAGCGTCAGATGATATTGCTTTGCTATGGCTTGGTAGAGCGCCTCAAACCCGTTCGTATAGTCCTGTCCATAATTTGGAGGGAGTTTCATTCCTGCTAACACAACCGTCACCGATGCCTGCTGGAATTGTTGAATGATCCGTTCGAGGTTGGCCTTCGTCTCATTCAGGCTAAGACCGCGGAGCCCATCGTTAGCGCCGAGTTCCAGAATCACGATCGTCGGCTTACTGTTTAGGGCCCAAGAGACTCTCCGAACGCCACCTGCCGTCGTATCACCACTGACTCCCGCGTTCACAACCCGATAGGCATAGCCCGTTGCATCCAATTTCCGTTGAAGGTGTGCGGGATACGATTGATCCTGTGGCACACCTAAGCCAGCCGTCAAGCTGTCGCCGAAGGCGACAATGCTTGGGCGTCCGTCGGAGACGGGCCGCTTCGGTCGGTCCGATGGCGCCACCGCCTTCGTGTCCGGCTGTAATCCCGTGCCCTCGCGCAGGGGATTCGACGACGGGGATTGATCGGCGGACGCATGACTTCGGTCATACCCACAGACCAGAAGCAAGCAGAGGACGAGGCAAGAAAATAGTTTTGTGAGAATCCATGAGCAGCGCATCATCATCCAGTATAATATAGCCACGACGTGGACGATACTGTGGGGACCTGACCGACACGATGATCACCATTTCTCACCTCACAATGCGCTTGGCCGGAGGCGGCCATCAGATCACCATCCTCGACGATGTCACGCTTGAAATTCCCGATAAACAGCGCGTGGCCATCGTCGGCCCATCAGGAAGTGGAAAGTCCACCTTGTTGGGTCTCATCGCGGGGCTTGATCGGCCAACCTCCGGCTCCATCACGTTGGACGGCGTGGAAATCTCGATGATGCGTGAAAGTGCCTTGGCGCGGTATCGTCGCGATCACATCGGCTACATTTTCCAATCCTTTCATCTTATTCCCACCCTCACGGCGCTGGAAAACGTCTTGGTGCCGTTGGAGCTGGCAGGGATGAGCACGGCGCAGGATCGCGCAATAGATCTGTTGAATACCGTCGGCCTTGGAGAACGGCTCCATCATTATCCCGTCCAACTCTCGGGAGGCGAACAACAGCGGGTGGCGGTGGCCAGAGCCTTTGCCTGTCACCCACCGATTCTGCTGGCAGATGAACCGACCGGCAACCTGGATTCGGCTACGGGCCAACACGTGATGCAGTTGCTCCAGTCGCTCCATCGCGATTACGGCACCACCCTGGTCCTCGTGACGCATGACCAGTCCATCGCATCGTCGATGGAGCGCGTGATCTCATTGCGCGACGGTCGCATCGAATCCGATAACCTCACCGATCCAGACCCCCGAGTTGCAGAGCCACCCCTGTGAATCGCTTTATCTTCAAGATGGCCTGGCGGGAAACCAGGGGAGCCTGGCGGCACTTTCTCTATTTCTTCGCCTGTATCGCGATCGGTGTCGGAGCCTTGGTCGGGGTGTCGCTCTTTGGCACAAATATGGAGCTCGCCGTCACGAAAGAAGCCCGAGGGCTATTAGGCGGCGATCTCGAAATTCGCCTGACTCGCCCCCTGAGTCTGGCTGGTCAAGCGGTGCTGAGCTCGCTGGGGGCGCGCGACATAGTTGTCACCCATGTGAGTGAACTGGTTGCCATGGCCGCGCGCCCATCCCCTGGGTCGTTCATGACCCAATCGACCCAGATCATCGAACT
>Ga0163144_10003057_pt1 | contig 38237 bp, 24 predicted proteins | sample OliLak19BULKMAT1_FD_123175 | JGI IMG/M metagenome (GOLD analysis project Ga0163144, IMG submission 123175) | Freshwater microbial mat bacterial communities from Lake Vanda, McMurdo Dry Valleys, Antarctica - Oligotrophic Lake LV.19.BULKMAT1 | ecosystem: Environmental > Aquatic > Freshwater >...
AATTTGACGCGGTGTTGAAGCTATGCTATATTTTGTGTATGCGTGGTGCCCGTAGCTCAATGGCAGAGCACTTGATTGTGGATCAAGGGGTTGTGGGTTCGAAACCCATCGGGCACCCCATCCGATACATGCGCGAACCCAGCGATCAACTCCCCAACATCAGCTCGCGGTGTTAGCCGTACAATATTACGCTTCTCAATCCAGATTTTCTCAAACAACGCTCGTACGAGTGAAAGCCGCTCATACGGCTCCACGTCCCGCAATAACCGTGGCATATCGTTCAGCCGCTCCAATGCGTTCTGTATATTCAGCGGCAACACCGGACGACTGCGTTGTTGCGCGTGGAGTGCCTGGCACTTCTTCTCATACTCGACCCTCGTTAGTATATCCGCATTGTACGCATCTTTCAACTGCTGTAATCGTGCTGTGATCGCACTCGTGTTGTCTGCTCCTTGCGGCGGCAGCTCATGCTGGGCGAGACGGTGCAATTCGGCGATCAGCGCCGCCCGTGCCGTATCCGGAATGATTAACTGACTCAGAATGTCAAGCATCTGTGCCTCAAGCGTGTCCGCGCGAGCTTGTGGTGCGGTACATTCACGTCGTGAAATGCCACCACAGCGATAATACCGTGCCCGCCCTTCCAAACTACCAAAATGATGCCAATATTTCCCACCACACGCGGTGCAATAGACGGCACCCAGCAGCCAGCCTTTGCTGGAGCGGACGGGCGATCCATGGTCGTGAACCCGTTCTGATCGCACCGTCTGCACGGCTTCCCATAGATTGGTGCTGATCAACGGCGTATGACGACCTTGATATGCAACCCCAGCCGCTGACACCACACCAAGGTAGGCGTGGTTACTCAAGATGGTGCGGACACTCTCGCGGCCAAAGCGCCCCCGCTTGCCCGTTTGCCAATCATTGGTTTGGTAGCCACGGCTATTCAGTTCATCGGCAAGACTGGTAAAGCTATGCTGGCGTGTTGCATAGAGTTCAAAGATGGTTTGAACAATGACCGCATCTGCGGATGGCACGAGCTCGCCGCGTTCATCCTTCTGATAGCCAATCGGGAGTGGTCCCACCCAGCCGCCCTGCTGGGCTTTCTCGCGCTTGCCCTTCGCGGTTTCGACCGACAGATTGCGTGAGTAGAATTCGGCAAAGACGCCTTGCACCTGGAACATGGCCCAACCCATGGGGGAGGTGAGATCCAGCTGTTCTGCGACACTGACAAACGACACCTTGTGCTTGCCGAGCTCTTCAATAATCTCAAGCGTGAGCCGCAGGTTGCGCGCCAAGCGATCCAGCTTATGGACAATCACGGCCTCAATGGAACCACTCGCGACATGCGCACGCAGCTGCTGCAACGCCGGTCGGTTGGCACTCCGCCCGCTAATACCTTCGTCCGCGTAGACCTCCACGATCTCCCAGTTATGGCTGGCGGCATAGGCACGGCAGAGGCGCTCCTGGGCGGCCAAGCTGTAGCCGTCGACGGCTTGCTCCTCGGTCGAGACTCGAATATAGATGGCTGCACGCATGGGTTCCTCACTCTGGATGCTGGTTCGATTCATCAGATAGCGGTGGTGTTGGCGATTGTGGCATTATTTGCGCTGCGCTGTCAAGTCGCACGAGGATCCTCGCCAGCGCTTGGATCAGCGCGACGCGGCCACGAGTCGTCCCCGGCGCGACCACACGCGGCGGATACGGTGGATCGGGCGGTGGGTCTGCCGGATCGATGGGCAGCGGGTGCGTCGGCTCACGCGTCGGGTCGTTGGCATCTGTTGGCATCGGGTTCCTCATATTCTGATTGCGTTGGTGCAGGCACGTGTGCCTGCACCAACGCTGCTGCTGCCACGTCTACGCAGTACGCTATGCCGTTAGCGCTGCGCGTGGATGGTGAACGGGATGGTGGTGGCGACCCGTAGCCGATCCAGGTCATCGGCAATTTGGCGGATCGTGACGTAGTGCGGGGATTCGTCGGCTTGCAAGGTGTGGGCAATTCGGCGCAGGTCACGCACGGCCGTGGCCAGGACGGGATACCCCGCGAGCTCCGTGACGGATTCGGTCGTGTGCTGCCGTTCCATCTCTAGGCGCAGCATGGCCTGGCGTATGGCCATACGATCCGGCTCCTCCTCCGCCAACAAGATCGCCGCAATGTCGCCGAGTGGGAGATTCCTGGTGATGATCAGCTGGAGCAGGGTTAACTCGGTCAAGAAGGGCGCATGCGATTCCGGGAGCCGGGCATGGGCGGCCAACACGCCGCTGGTCGGTGGCGGCGCGCGGTGTGCCGTGACGAGCGTGATGTAGTGCACGATTGCCGCTGTCATGCGCTGAGTCAGCAGCGCTGCTGACCAGGAGAACGTGTGCGACTGGGTCAGCAATGCGTAGGCGCCCGGCGAGACGCCCAAGTGCGTCCAGAGTGGGAGCAGATTCCGGAAGAGGACGTGGCTGTCGCCGCGTTCGAGCCGAAGAATCGTCTCACGATTGATCGCCGTTGCGGCGGCGAGCCCTTCTTGACTGAGGTGCTGATGTTGGCGAAGCAACCGGAGGTAGACGCCAACATCGACATGGTAGCGGTTCGTATCCATAGCCTCTTCGTGCTGCTTTCCGTCACCATCTTTCCAACGTGATGGGACGACGCGTGCTCTTCGAATGCAGCAAGCATAGCGCGTCGGTCGGTCGCTGTCAGTAGCCTAGAACCAGCATGTCACCGCAACCAGATGACAGTTTGCTGGCTACAACCAGCATGCGCCATGGGGGACACCGTCGCCGGTGACATGCATATGCACTACCACGGAGCCTGTGCTGGACAGCCATAACGCCAATCCCAGCCAGCGCCTGTACTCGCGGACGGCTCGGAATAGCCTGATGGTATCGTAGCGCGAGCAGCAGAAGCAGCGTACCCTGAAAGCACGCGCCGCTCATGGTGAGCAGCAGTCTGAGACACCGCGTACAGAGCGAACATATCGATATGATGCACCACCACCAGCACCCGTTGTATGCTCATGTGAATCTTCTGATGGCACGTACGATGCTCCTGCGCGTGAGTCGCGCACAGCAACGGTTGCTGCTGATCGCATTGACCATGGTGTGCTGAGCTTCCTTGCCCACCATCGCTGGATACGGCAGATGATGGTCTAGCGGTCACGTGCGTATTGTTGTGACAATACGCACGTGACCGTCGTGTTTGGGCGGTCAGTGAACCGCGTTCGAGGCGTTCGACAGACGCATCATCGGTGTATCGAGGAGTATTCGCATGGCCCTGACGACCAGCAAAACCCGTGAGTCGGTACCGCTGCTCCCCTTACCACCACTCAGCCATGCCCATCAGGAGGGCTTGCGGACGCTGATCAGCAGCCTCCAGGCGAGTGGGCAGGATGTCACCTTGCTTATCCATCTGGCTGAGAGTTTGCCACGACTGCGGGCTGGGTTGAGTGCTGCTGAGCGCGAACGCATTGAAGCGCTCGATGCGAGTGAAGCGACCTTCACCGCAGCGCTGACCAATGTCCAGGCATTGATTGACGCCGTTGATGCGCTGCTCGCACCGGAACCCATATCAGTGCAGAGTCATGTACTCCTCGATAGCACGCTGCTCTGCCAGATCGCAGCAACCGCCCAGACCCTGGCCGAAGCGGCGACCGATCTTGCCTTGCGGGCCACCGCTCGCGCTGGTTTGCTGGAGTCGTGATGCAACGCGTACGGTACATACTGGTGCTCCTGATCGTGACGAGTTGGCCGACGATGGCCATGCCACGACTGATTCCTCTCGCACCCAACCCCCTGCTTGGCGATGACCACACCCGAATCATCCGTACCCGTCTGGATGCGGTGATTGATCTACCGTGGGATGTCTTGGCGGCATCGGGCTGGGATCTGGCCGCGATTGCACCGGCAAACATTCAGGTCTGGCGACAGGGGGTGCAGATTCCGGCGCAAGTAACCGCCGTCGGTGTCTCATTCCTCGCTGATGCCAACACGAGCCCGTTCAGCATGGAGGCTGCCTATTGGATCGGTATTGGCGATCAGCCAGGTCTGCGGACATTTCTGCCACCTGAACCGACTATGCCTCTGACGTGGGAGCCAGACGTGATCTATCAGAGTGTGGTGGCAACCGCACGCGGGGATCGCTGGTTCGCGGGCGAACTCCGCACAATGGGTACACCCATCATGGCAACGCTCCCGCTCCCGACCGCACTACCCATCGGCAGCCATATTGATCTGGCCCTCACGCCCGTTGACCTCCGCAGTGGCCACCAGATCGGTGTGACTGCCAATGGGAGTAGCCTCGGTAATGTGACCTGGGACGATAGCAGCAGCGGCCCGCGCCATGTCACACTGACGACACGTGCTGCGCTTGCCGCTGGTTCAGTCACGCTGGCGCTGGCGCTGACCTCAAACGGTGCGGATGTCGTGCTGCTTGACTCGCTCACCCTGCCCGAGGTTGCTGTTTCTCGCCCGCATATGACACCCGCGCTTGAAGCGCCGCGCCCGACACCCGCACGTACGGGTGCTGACCAGCTGATCATTGCCCATCCTGACCTCATCCCGGCGCTCGATCCCCTGATTGCGGCCAAGCAGCAGCGCGGGCGCAGTGTGGCGGTGGCTGATGTGCTGGCAATCTATGATGCCTATAGCTGGGGCGAGCGCGATCCCGACGCAATTCGGGCCTATCTGCGCGCCGTCGTCGCAGGCCCGCACCCGCCTACCTCAATCCTGCTCGTGGGCGCGACCACCACGCGGTTGCGCGTTGGGCCAGGGGACACCGATACGGCACTGATTCCGCCCTATCTGCTGGTCAGCGATGCGGTGTATGGCGAGATCGCCTGTGACACCTGCTATACCCGCCTCGCCGCTGCGGATGTGCGTGATCAACCACGGCCTGATCTGCCAATAGGCCGATTGTCCGCCCGTACGCTGGCCGAAGCACAGACCATGATTGCCAAAACAATTGCTGCACTCAGCCCGCCGAGTGGCGCATGGCGCAGCCGGATGCTGCTGGTGGCCGATAACGACCGCGATGCAGCGGGCAGCCCCGATCCGGCTGGCCCGTTCTCGCCGCTGCTCTCCGCCATGGTGACTGGCCTGCCGACGATGCAAGCGCAGATGTTTGTGTACGCGCCCGACCAGCCCCGTGATGATGGCCCGTATCAACACGCGGCGGCACTGCGTATCCGCCTGTTTGCGGCGTGGGATGCGGGTGCTGGCCTGATTGCCTATGTCGGTCACGCCAGCCCCTGGCAATGGGCCTGGACGGGCACCACCGAACCCGTCCCGTATCTCGTCACGCGCGGCGATGCGGTACGCACGAACGGCACACGCCTGCCGATTCTGCTCAGCATGACCTGCCTGAGCGGGTCGTTTGCCAACCCAACTCTAACCGCGCTGGATGCGGAACTCCTGCACCAATCTGGTGGTGGGATTGTTGCGGCGCTGAGTCCGAGCGGCAGTGGCGTCAATACCGGCCATACGCTGATGATGACCGCGATCCTGCCCGCGCTCCATGACGGTCAATCGCTTGGTACCGCCCATCTGGCGGGATTGCAGGCACTCCTGGCCCAGCCGGACGATCACGCGCTGGTGTTCAGCTATAGCATCCTGGGCGATCCCGATGTCACCCTGCCGCCGAGCAACCCCATGTATTCGATTGCGTTACCAGAGGTCGTCCACCCATGATCCACCCATCGGACACGGATACGATTTCACCAGATTTGGCCCCGCTGCGCGGCATGCGCGTGCTGCTGGTCGAAGACTGCGGCACGATTGGGCTAGACGGTGCGCTCCAGCTCACACGCTTTGTGCGCCGTGCGCTGGGTGCCACCAGTGTTGAGATCAAAGCCTCGGCGGCGCAGGCGCAAAAGCGGCTGCTGACCACCCCGATTGACCTGTGCCTGATCGACTTCGATCTTGGCGCTGGCCCGACCGGCGTTGATTTGGCGCGCTGGATGATCGCCCAACCACCATTGACTGCTATCTGGCGCGTCCTCTGGTCAGCCACGCCGCTTGAGCGCATCGCGTTGACGGAACTGCCCACCCTCTTCCATCTGGTGCTGCCCAAGGATAGTACGCCCGCCCAATTACGCCAAGCGCTCACCGACCTGCTGCTGAACGCCACATCCAAGGAAGAAGGATACTGATGCCGCTTTACCATATTCATGGCACCCTGATCATCGGCGCGTTCGATCCCTTTGATACGGACGTTGAACCGGAATCGACGGTCATTGATCAGCCTATTCGCGCCGACACCCCCGACGCGGCAGTGGCCGCGATTGCCCGTCAGTGTGCATGGCCCGACCAACCCGATTTGACCCACTGGTCAACGCCGCCGCGCATCGACGTGATTGGAGCGTGAGTGCGGTGGCCGATACCCTCCTCCACGCGCAGTCGGCGACGCGGTTCCGGCATGTGCTGACGTGGTGGTTGACCGTGCAGAGTCGCGATCCCGTGCGGCAATCGCTGGGGCGCGGACTGATTGGCGTGTTAACGGTCATGCTGGCGCTTGATCTGCCGCTCTTGCTGGTCAACCTCCAACGCGGCGAGCTGGTGCTGGCTGGGGCGAGTGTGGCGATGTTTGGACTGCTCATCCTGTCGCTCGTTGGCACCCGCAATGGGCAGCGCTGGGGCGCACTCCTGCTGGGTGGGGCGATTATGGTGCTCAATACCTTTGCCAGCCCCCTGACGACCTATATCCCGCTGCAAGTGGTGCCACTGCCGCTGATCAGTGGCGTGGTGGTGATCACGATCTTTGACACGCCCCGCGCTGGCGTGGTTGCCTATGTCCTGCAATTGGCGCTCATGGCCGGGGCGATCCTGGTCGTCGGGCAGCCGGTGGGCAGTGGGATCTGGTTGGCCACGACCGCGATCATCCTGGGCGCAACCCTGGGCTTTGTGGCGATTGGCGCGCAGCTCTTTCGGAGGGCCATCCAGCAATATGCCCGCCTCACGGCGGACCTTGAGCAGCGTGTGGCGGATCGGACGGCGGATCTGACGCAGGCCAACGCCGACAAAGCCGCGCTGCTGGTGGCGCGCCAGCGGGCCATCCTTGATGTCGTCCACGATGCACGTGGCTTTGTCCAAACTATTCAAGCGGGTGTCGAACTGACCCGCATGGATGTGGAACCCGTCATGGCCGCCATTCCCGACGTGCGCCAGAGCTTGACCAGCGTGCAGCAGGCTGTTGCGCGGCTGACCGCCATGCTCAAAGACCTGCGTGATGCGGCGATGCTCGAAGATCAGACCTTGACCTTGCATCCCCGCGCCGTCGATCTCGCGGCCGGGGTACAGGAGCTGGCATCCCTGTTTCAGCCGACGTTCCAGTTACACGGCCTGACGCTGACCTATAACGGCCCTGACACACCGCTGCTGGCGTGGTGCGATCCCGACCGGACGACCCGAGTCGTGGCGAACTTTCTGACCAACGCGCTGCGCTATACCAGCGTGGCGCGACCAGATGGCGATGGTGTGGTCGCAGTGCAGGTGCGGGCATGTGACGGATGGGTGATCGTCGGGGTGCGCGACAACGGGCCGGGGATGGCGCAGGATGATCTCCAGCGGCTGGGGCAACGCTTTGTGCGCTTCAGTGCCGGCCAGACCGTGCCCGAGGGGCTGGGGATTGGCCTGAACTTGTCGATTGGCCTGATTCGCGCCGCTGGTGGTCAGGTGCGCGTCGAGACGGCTCCCGGCATGGGGATGCACATCTACGCGGCGCTGCCCCAAACGGCGGAGCACACACGGGCGACGTTGATCTGGCCGGAGCCAGCACCAGGGCTATTGGCAATCATGCTGTAACGAGCCGTCAGGAGCGAACCATGCCAACACCCACCCAACACATACCAAACGCCAGCAGCACCATGCCACTGGCGTTCGCGCACGCCATCGGTTGCGACATCCGGCTACCGCTGCACCAGCGGCAGGCTGGCCTGATACGGTCGCGGAATACTGGCAACCGCGCACAGGCCAATATCAATCCCGGCAACGGCATCCGGGCCATTAAAAAAGCCGGTGCCCCAGGGAATGATGAACGTGCCCGTTGCCCAGGCTCCATCCGGCCACAGCTTCAGATCGTTGTCGATGGTGCGATCACTGCCCTGCTGCCACAGGCTCGGGATGAAGCCGGCTGGCCGATCTCTGGGACGAATGGCAACGTAAAAGCTGCCATTCTCGCCGCCATTGCGGAAGACATACGCAGTCCCATCAATGGTGCTTCCACCAAGCCCAATTTCGGTATCATCACGGCTGAAGGGAAGCGCGTCTGTCCCAACATAAAAGATGCTCATCGCTATCGAACCGCTCATCGGAGCCTCCCCGCTCTGGCGGAGACCGTCGCAGTTGGCATCATTCCACAGATACCCCCGAACGGTCACACCATCGCCATGCGAGGCTTGGGGTACGGGCGTGTCGTCGGCATAGCTCAGGGCGGGAATACGCAGGACAGCCAAGGCCACCAACAGCAGGAAGGATCGGATGGAATACAGCACAGGAAGCCTCCTTAACGAACGGTGTCACGAATGTGTCACCATCCAGAGCATACTGCGTACACTTCAACGTGTACATCACCTCATCATCCTATCGTCTGCTAGTACTGTGGGTCGTCGTGGCCCATCTCGGTTCGGGTTTGTTCATCGAAGGAGCGTTCATTCATGCCTCGTTCTCGCCCACGCGCTCTCCTCTCCGTTGTCAGCATCCTGACCCTGCTGGTCATGCTGACCACCAGTCTGCCCTGGGTGGCACCGCCCGTTCAGGCCCAGATTGACAACAATCTGCCCAACCAGGCCTATGCGAGTGTGGTGGACTGTATTCGGCCAGCTGCTGATCTTGGCTCACCACGCTCCGCTGACTCTCCGCGCTATGCGACGACCTGCATGTCGTCAGCCTGGGACATCACCAACTATGAAGGGGCGGGGAATCCCTCCAATGGCGATGCACCGTTCACCGAGGCGGGTGTCACCGAGTTTGGCGATGGCACGCCGGATGTGGCCGGTAGTGAACCTGGCCATGTGACCCGCGCCACGATTGGCAGCAATGGCAAGGGCAATGGCGGCATTGGCGTCGGCGCGGTGTATGGTCTGGCCTATGCCAGCGGCACCAACCCCGCATCACCGTATGTGAACAGTTCACGGATCTATACCTCGGCGTTTGCCAAGCGCATGACTCGCTTTGGCTCCGGTGGGCCAGGCGCGATTTACATGCTGAACCGCACCTTCAACACCGAAACACTGTATGTGCAGATTCCCCAGGTCGTCCCAGGGCCGAGTGGGGCGGTTGGCAGCCCCGGCGATGGGGCCAGTGTGGCCTTTCCGAATGGGCAGACGGCTGCGACCTATGATCCCTACCTGGGCGGGATTCATACCGTGCAGCATGATTATGTTTCGCTGAGTATGATTGGGAAGACGGGCTTGGGCGATCTGGATCTCGATCCGCAGGAGCGCTATTTGTATGGGGTCAATCTGCTGTATCGCAGTGTGTTCCGGATCGACACCTGGAGCGCCACTCCGCAATCCACGATTACGTATCTCTCCCAACATGCGATCTTCAGCAGTCCGGCCTCCTGTAACGTCAGCGGCGCCGGTGGCCCGCAGGATCTGCGCCCATTTGGCTTGCATGTCACGTCCGATTCGTTGTACCTGGGCTTTACCTGTTCGGCCCAATCCAGCCAGGATCGGCGTGACCTCGGTGCCGGCGTGGTGCGTTACGACTTGGCCAGTGGCACCTGGGATAGTGGACTGGCCGTGGGGTTGGTGCTGCCGAACTACGATGCGCAACGGACGACCGGGGGCTGGAATACGACCTGGCGGCCCTGGCAGGATAACGCCGCGTATGGCTACAGCCCCGCGATTGAGCCGCAGCCACTGATTGCTGATATTGCGTTCGACGAAAACGGCACCATGATGATCGGCATGCGTGATCGGCTGGGCGACCTTGCGTCCACGCCCCGGCTGCCAGCGGAGTATGGTCAAGCCCAGGGCGACCTGCTGCTCGCCCCGCGCATCGGCCCGTTTACCTGGGCGGCACCCAGTACCACCACCGAGCACTTCCGCGATGATGCGATTGGCCCAGCGCACGCTGAACAAGCATGGGGCGCGGTCACGTATGTCCCGGGCACCCATAGCGGTGCGTATGGCGGTGAGGTGGCGACGACGCTGATGACGCCCTATCGTATCCATTCGGGTGGCGTGGCCTGGTTTGATGCCAGTGGTGGTGGCCCCACGGCCCGCGAAGAGCTGTACAACGGCTACAACAGCTCCTTTAATCCGAGCATCTTTGCCAAAGCTCAGGGCCTGGGCGATATTGAGGTGCTGTGCGATTGGCGCGCGATTGGGGATCGGGTGTGGAATGACACCAACGGCAATGGCACGCAGGACAGCGGCGAGAGCGACATCAACGGGGTGCTGCTGAATTTGCGTGATAGCAACGGCAATGTCGCTGCGCAGGTCACAACCGGTAGTGTGAGTGGGATGAGCGGCAATTACCGCTTCTATGTCAACCCGTTTGCCAGCTACACCGTTGAGATCGACCCATCGAACTACGCTGCTGGTCGCCCGCTCTTTGGTCTTGCCCCCACCGTGGCGAATGTCGGCAGCGATGTGAGCGATAGTGATGCCGATGTAAATGGGCGGATTGCCGTGTCGGCTGCGGGCAACCGCGATGTGAACGTCAGCTTTGATGCGGGCGTGGCCAGCGGTGCCAATGTGCGCATCACCAAAACTGGCCCGGCGACGGCCGCACTTGGCAGTAGCTACAGCTACACGCTCAGCTATGCCAATGATGGGCCATCCTCGGCGGGCAATGTGGTGATCACCGATGTTTTACCCGGCGGCATCAGCTTTGTGAGTGCCACACCACCGGCAACCAGTGGCGGTGGGCAGATGGCGATATGGAATGTGGGCACGTTGGCGTCTGGGGCATCGGGCACGATCACGATCAATGTGAACGTCCTGACCAGCGCCCCGGCCAGTGTGGTCAATACCGCGACCATTTCGACCTCGACCAGTGGTGACAACCCGAACGACAATAGCAGCAGTTGGACGACCACGATCACCCGCCCGAATGTCACCGTGGTCAAGACGGGTCCAGCCACCGCAGCAGTGGGCAGCACGATCAGCTATACCCTCGCCACCGCGAATACGGGCAGTGCGCTGGCCACCAATGTGCAGGTGATTGATACGCTGCCGGTGGGATTGACCTACCTCGCGGCCATCCCCGCACCCACGACGGTCAGCGGGCAGACCCTCACCTGGAACGCGGGAACGCTGAACCCCAGCGCCACGGGCAGCTATACCGTGCAGGCCCAGGTCACGAATGCGGCGGCAACCTCGGTCGTGAATACCGCGACGATCGCCACCAGTTCTTCGGGCGATGATCCGAGCGACAACAGTAGCAGTTGGACGACGACCATCCTGCGGCCAAATGTGACGATCACCAAGACTGGCCCGGCCACCGTCACCGCTGGCGATCCGCTGGCCTATACGCTCAGTTATCGCAACACCGGCAGTGCGCCAGCGGCCAGTGTGCAAATCGTTGATACGTTGCCTGCGGGTGTCACCTTTATCTCGGCCAGTCCGGCACCCACCAGTGTCGCCGGGCAGGTGTTGACCTGGAATATGGGCACCATCGCGGCGGGTGGCAGCGGCAGCATCACCCTCAATGTGCAGACGAGCGCCACGTTGGTGAATGGCACCTCGCTGACCAACAACGTGCAGATTAGCACAACTTCGCTCGGTGACGATCCAAACGACAATACCAGCACCACCACAACCGCCGTGCAGCGGGCGGATGTGTATGTGACCAAGAGCAGCCCGACGACGTTTCCGGTCGTGAGCGGCCAGAGTGTGACCTACCTGATCGATTACGGCAACAACGGCCCCGCGACGGCCCGGAGCGTGACCCTGACCGACCCCATGCCCAGCCAGATCACGGGTGCAACCTGGAGCTGTGTGAGTGGCTGTAGCGGGAGTGGCAGCGGGAACATCAGCATCGCCTTGGGCGATGTGGCTGCCGGTGCCACTGGTCGTATCAGTGTCACGGGTACGGCCACCACGACGGTTGCACGTGAAGACTTCACCAACACCGCGACGATCATGACCACCACACCCGAAACCAGCACCAGCAACAACACGAGTAGTGTCCCTGGCGCGGTGTGGACGACCGATATCCAACTCATCAAGCTGGCCAGCCCGCAGGTGATCGCGGGCACCACCTTCACCGCCACGTTGCAGTATCGCAACAATGGCCCTGCAGGAGCAAATGCGGTCAGTCTGACCGATACGCTGCCCGCTGGTGTGACCTTCGTTGCATCCAATCCGGCACCAAGTAGCCAGAGCGGGCAAACCCTGACCTGGACGCTTGGTACGCTGGCCGACGCGCAGAGCGGCAGTATCAGCCTGGTGCTGCAATCCGATCCCACCTTGGCTGATGCCAGTGTCTTGACCAACCGCGCCGTGATTGCGACGACCACCACCGACCGTGACAGCAGCAACAATACGGCGAGTGCTGATACGCGGGTGCTGGCGCGAGCCGATGTGCGTATCACCAAGACCGGCCCAACGACGGTGAATGTCGGCGATCCGGTGACGTTCACACTGACGTATGCCAACAGTGGCCCGAGTCTCGCCCGCAGCGTGGTCATCAGCGATACGCTGCCCAGCGATCTGGATTATACCAGCGCCAGCCCCGCCCCCAGCAGCAACGCCAACGGCATCCTGGCCTGGAATGTCGGTGATCTGGCGCCTGGGGCTTCCGGCACCATCACCCTGGTGATGCAGACCCATCTGACCCAGGCGGTCAACAGTTTGCCGGTCACGAATCGGGCCAGTATCACGACGACGACCACCGACCCTGACCCATCAAACAACAGCAGCACGCATACGGTCAATATCTTGCGCCCGAATGTGACGGTTGCCAAGGCCGGGCCGAGCGTGGCAACCAACAATCAGAACATTCTGTACACGCTGATCTACCAGAACACGGGTGCCGCCAGTGCCGCGAACGTCCAGGTCGTCGATACCTTGCCACCCGGATTGACCTTCATCTCCGCCAGCCCCAGCCCGACCAGCGTGAGCGGGCAACAATTAACCTGGAATGTCGGCACGCTCGTCGCCAGTGGCAGCGGCATCATCACCGTGATTGCGCAGGTGCAGCCGACCTCACCCACCACACTGATCAACACCGCTGACATCACCACCCCATCCCCCGGCGACGATCCGACCGACAATCGCAGCACGACCACCACCATTGTGCAACGGGCGGATGTGGGCATCACCAAGAGCGGCCCGACCACCGCAATTGTCGGCAATCCGCTGACCTACACGTTGGGCTATCAGGTGGTGGGTACGACCATTGCGGCCAACACGATCATCACCGACACGCTGCCCAGCGGCATCACGTTTGTCTCGTCTACGCCATCGCCATCGAGCGTGAGCGGGCAGCAACTGGTCTGGAACCTGGGCAGTGTCAGCCCCGGCACCAGCGGCAGTATCACGCTGCAAACGACCGTCACGCCGAGCGCGGCCAGCACGGTCACGAATACGGTGCGGATCAGCACCCCGACCGATGGCGATGATCCGGCCAACAACACGGCCAGTGTCACCACCACGATCCAGCGCCCGAATGTGACCATCGTGAAAACTGGCCCCGCCACGGTCAATGCTGGCGACGATTTCACCTACACGCTGACCTATACCAACACCGGCACCGCTCCGGCGCTCAACGTGGTGCTGACCGATACACTGCCCGCTGGTATCACCTTCGTTTCATCCACGCCCGCACCGAGTACCATCACGGGCGCAACCCTGCAATGGAACCTGGGCACACTCGCTCCCGGTGCCAATGGAACGATCACACTCCAGGTGCTGGCCGCCACCGATCCGCCGGTTGGTGGCGGATCGGTGGCCAGCGTCACCAACACGGGTACGATTGCGACACCATCGCCAGGGGATAACCCTGGCGATAACACCAGTACCACCACGACCACGATTCGCTGGCCGGATCTGAGCATTGTCAAGACCGATGGACTGACGCAGGTGCAGCCCGGCGATGTCGTGACCTATACCCTGACCATCCGCAATCGCGGCCTGATTGCCGCCACCGGCGTGACCCTGACGGAAACCCCGCCCGCTGGTGTCTCCGTGTTGAGTACGAATTGGGCACGCCAAACCGATGGCAGCTTCACGCACACGATTGGCCGGATCAATCCTGGCACCACCATCACGCGCACCTTCGTCATGCAATTGCCCAATCCCCTACCCGGAACCAGCATCACCAACACGGTCCATGTGGCGGGTGATCTGCCCGACCCAACGCCGAGCGACACCACCAGCACCGATACCGATCCGCTGATCAGCGGCCAGGTGGGCGACCTCGTCTGGAATGATGCCAATGGCAATGGACAACAAGAATCGAACGAAGCGGGCTTGGCAGGGGTGACACTCCAATTAATCAACCCAACCACCTTGGCACCCATCGCGACCCGCACGAGCGATGCCCACGGCGCGTACCTGTTCGACGGATTACGCATGGGGCGCTATGTCGTGCAGATCGATCCGCAGACCACCCTGAGCGGCGCGTATGCGGGCTATCGCCTGACCACCGCTGCGCTGTTTGACCGCACGCTGACGACCACGGCGCGCAGCGATCTGACGGCGGATGTCGGCTTGCGGTTGACGCCAACGACGGATGTAACGCTGGCATCGTTTCACACACAACCCAGCGACCACGGGCTGATCATATCTTGGACGACGATCCGCGAGATCAACACGGAGCGCTTCATCATTGTACGCAGTGCCACACCCGACCAGCAGGCCGCAATAGAGATCGCCAGCATCGCCAGCCAGGGCACCACCGGTGGCAGCTACACGATCACCGACCAGGACGCACCCGAATCGGGTGCCTACTACTGGCTGATCGAAGTCGAACGCGGCGGCAAACACACGCTCCTCGTCGCATGGCCGCAGCGCATGCGTACGGAATCGCCGTTCACCGTCTTTTTGCCAGCGGTGCGGAAATAAACATGCCCATCAGGAATCGCCGAAAACGCGCAATGAGCCATGTCCCGATCATCATCACCCTTCGTTCGAGCACCACGGGAGCATACCAGCGATGAAACCATCACGCCTGATTTGGTTGGCCAGTGCCGCCGCAGCCCTGCTGCTGGTGGCGGTGGTCGCGATGTTCAGTCCCATCCATCTGCAAATCACGTTCGATAACCAGACGACCACCGCCAATGCGGGCATGCTGAATCTGCCAACGACGACGCCACTACCACCAACCGCGATCCCAGCAACAATCGCACCGTCAACCGCTGTTCCGGCGACACCCGAGCCAGCCACGGCGATTCCGGCCACGCCAGAACCACCGCCCGAGCGCCGTGAGCGGCACACCGCCACACCGGAACTCCCGACCACGACGCCGGTGCCTGCCACACCCGAACCAACCCACGCGCTGCCGATCATGCAGCCACCACAGATCAGCATCGTCAAGCGCGCCTCAGTTGCCGAGGCACTGCCGGGTGATCGGTTCAGCTATACCCTGGTCGTGACCAACACGGGCCAAGGCACGGCAAACGATGTCGTGATCAGCGATGATGTGCCCACCCCGCTGAAGGTGGTGGATCTCCACAGCACGAAGGGAGACATCGTCGTGAACGGCCAGCGCGTGACGGCCTATCCGCGCACGCTGGCCCCTGGTGAAACCCACACCTACACGATTGTGGTGCAGATTGACGCCAAGGCAACCCCTGGCACCGTCGCCAATACGGCGATCATCACGACCACGACCATTGGCGATGATACCGGCGACAACACCAGCACGACCACCGTGACGATCTCGCGACCGCGCACCACCCAGACGCTGCCCCCACGTTTGCCCACGACGGCTGATCCCACGGTGTTGGATACCACCGTGCTCATCTACTGGCCGCTGCTCGTGCTCGCCGTGGGGCTACTGGCCTTTGGTGTCGCGACGCGCCGTGGTGCATTCCGCCAGCAAACCTTGGCCGTCACGGTGAGCGGCATGCCACTGACCGTCGACGCAATTGAGCGTAGCGAGTTGGCTCGCTTTGCGATTGACATCCAGCTTGACCCACACGATCTGGCGCGGCGCTGGCGAGCCGGGAGCACCACCGGCGACCTCGTGGAGCTGGTGGCCCACCACAATCCCCACGCCGACCACCTGGCCGTCTCGATTGCGGTGCAGAAGGTCTTGCAGCGCACCCTCAACCGAACGAACGACTAGGACACTGATCATGCGCCGTCGTCTCTCGCTCATCCTGCTGACCCTCACGGCGTCGATTGGCATCCTGGTGCCAATCAGCGCGGTGCGGGCGGCCCATCCCACGCAATCGATCATCCTGACGCCCACGCCGATCCCGGTGGGGTTTGGGCCGGATCGCTGTGAGCCGAACGACTCGCTCGTTCAGCCGTGTGCCGTGCCCAATGAGGTCGATATCACCGATCTGACGTTTGCGGATAATCCAACCGACGTGTTCAGTGCGTTGCTGAAAGGCGAGCGCACCTACACGATTCGGGCGTCCAGCACCAGCGGGATCGACCCGCAACTGACGGTGTATCTGGCCGGATCGACGGACCAAGCGATTGCCCAAAATGATGACATCGCCGCAGGCAGCGGGGATGCCGCCGTCCAGATCCACACGCCCGCCGATGGCTGGTATCTCATCCAGGTGGACAATGCGGCGGTCGGGACGATGCGCGGGCGCACCTATATGCTCAGCATCCGCTCTAGTGCCGCCATACCCGCAGCGGGCGCAACCGCGACGCCCACACCCACAACGATTGGGGATGCGTTCGAGAACAATTACAACCTGTCCCGTGCGCCCAAATTGGCGTGGGGCGTGCCCTATGATCTGAGCCTGATCTGCCCAGACTCGCGGCCTGGCGCATGTGTGAGCGGTGATCATGATTTCTTCCTGGTGCCGGTGAAAAAAGGGGTGCCATTGGCCGCGTTGACCTATGATCTGGGACCAGGGGCCGATACGACGATTGCGCTCTACCGACCAGCACCCGGCATCACCGATCCCGGTACCGGCATTCCGGGTTGGCAACTTCTTCAAGGCAATGATGATGCGCTTTCTGGTCGCACGCTGCGCAGCCAGATCATCGTCACGCCGGATTGGAACGGGGACGCGCTGATCATTGTTGCGCCATCTGATCGGGCCGACCCACCGCGCCTTCCTGAGGCGGCTGGGCCACCCGCCCGCTATCGGCTGATCGTCGGCAGCCCGTTCTTGCCCGCCGTGCAGCAGGTGCTCCAAGCGCAGCAGGAAACCGCCACCAGCAGCGCTCCAGCGGGCAGTGGGAGTACTGGCAGTGGTGGCAGTGGTGGCACGACAGGCAGCGCTGGCGGAATCGCCCCCACGCCCACGGCGGGAGTCGCGGGGGCAACCGTGCTTCCAACCGCAGCACAGCCAACGGGCGATACCGAAGAAATTATTCGCGAAACATGTCTGACCGGCTTGGCGCGGGTGGTGAATGCCGAGGGCGCACGTTTCTCATCTGCAGCCGTGCCATCGAGTGCTGGCCGCTATTTGATGATCTATCCGAAAAAGAGTGAGGTTGCCTTGCTGGGCAGTTGCTACCTCGGCTGGGTCAAGGTGCGCCCGATGACGGCTGTTTCACCGGGCTGGATGTACGCGCCCGATCTGGAACTGCTGGAGGTCACTGGCAGTGCGCCGAATGCTGGCAACCAACCAGATGCGACCGCTGGCCCGCTGGCACCTCAACCAACTATTGCGCCAGCAGACGCGGGCGTGCCCACCAATGCCCAACCCACTGCCAGTCCAGTGCAGATTGTGGCGCTGCCAACTAGTGCGCTTCCCGCCCCGACCGCACTCCCCCGCCAAGCATTGACCGTGGCGGTACAGCTCCTCGACGAGAAGAATACTTCCCGCGCAGGGGTACGTGTGCAACTCGTGGATGTGTTGGGCAGCGTGCTGCGCGAGGGTGCCACAAACGACCAGGGCAGTATCACGCTGGTCGCTGACCTGCCCGCGAGTGCGGCGGTGTGGGTGCAGATCCCGGCAGCGAGTGTGACGGTGCTGGTGGATCGGGCCAAGCCCGCGCTCGCGCTCGTCATCCCAGGGAGCGAATAATCATGCGGAGTTGGATGATGATCATGCTGATTTTGGTGCTGGCCAGCTGTGGCACACCACCACCGCTGACCTTCGAGCAGGCCCAGGCGACGGCGTTGGTGGCCGGATGCTGGCCGGGGAATGGCCACACGCCACTGCCAATAACGGTCACGCCGTTGGGCGGGTTTGTGGCGACTCCCGATGCCGCGCTGCCGACACCAACGAGCTTGCCCACCAGCACGACCTATCCGCGCTGCACACCGGAGCCGGATGCGCCAACGCTGATGCCTTACCCGACGCCAGGGCCGACTCGGGCGCCCTTCCCGACTCGGGCCGCATTCCAATCCACCGAGAGCGAAAGTGCGGCTACGGTGCTGCAGTTCTCCGAGACGGTGCTGCATGTGGATGTTGCCGTCCATCCCACGGAGAACTGGCCGGTCGTGACCACCGTCACCGCACCCTTTACGGTCAAGGACGATCCCCGGGCCGTGATTCGGGTGTTCGATCCGCGCACCCGCCGCTGGCGCGATGCCATCAGCCTGGGCAGCGGTACCAGCGGGTTGGCTCGCACGCGCTTTCGCACCGCACAGGTCGGCATCACCGGCGATGGCACGATCCATGCGGTCTGGGGTGTCGTCACCACGCCACGCTTGGGATTGATGGCATCGAGTAGTACAGATCGTGGCGCAACCTGGAGCACACCCGCCCCGATTGCGGCCAATACGTATGGTGTCCTCGACCTCGCAACGACCGCCGATGGTCAGGTGGCCGTGTTAGCGCTCAGTGAGGCAGCCCAACAACCGTTGCTCATCCAGCGCAGCAGCGCGGGCATCTGGCAGCCACCGGAGATGATTCCGGTTCCGGCCTGGTATGGCAGTCAGGGCGCACTCGCCATCGTGGGCGATGGGGATGCGGCCCGGATCGTCGCCGTGACGACGGGTGGCGGGTTGGGCAGTTCCGACAACACCCTGTTCCTGCTCTCACGACCGCTCAGTGGTGGCGCATGGCAGATCGAGCGCCGATCCGTACCGAGTCTCACCCAAGAAAACGCGTCATTGCTGATCAATCTACGGGCAGCAGTGCTACGCAATGGGCGCGTGTTGATCACGTTTGCCATGAGCGGGCGCGCCACGGGCTTTGCCATCCACACGACGGATGGCGGGCGCACCTGGGGCGCAATCGAAACCGTGTTTGCGCATGCTGGCACCATGCCACCGTTCATGGTCGCAGCCGGTGATCAACGCAGCGACCGCGCACTCGTCATCCGCACCTGTTGCGGTGATGCGACCTTTGTCTCGGCGGAATCGACGCACTCCCTGGCCTGGGGCACACCGGGGCAGCGCGACTGGCAGCCAGCAGCCTTCCCGTTCGTGAGCGGTGCGGTTGCTGCGGCTGATACCGCTATCGCGCAAGCTCCGGGCGCACAGGTCGCATGGCTGGCCTGGGTCGAGAATGTCCATCAGGTGCAGCTGCGCGCACTCAATGTGCCCCAACTGGCTGGAGGTGGCCAATGATAGTATCTCGTGGTGCAGCGGCCATTGCCGTGCTGCTGATCAGTGGACTGCTGCTGGCGTGTGGTGCGGCGAGTCTGCCGATCAGCAGTGGGCCACGTTGGGCATGTCCGAGTCCGGTTCCGGCACCGTGGGGTGAGGCAGGGCCAGTCAAATCCTATCGTGACATTGGCACGCCCAACCCGACCACGGGTATTCAGCAGAAGGAACCCATTTATTACGCGCAATGGGAACAGGAATATGGTGATAGTGGATCATTGCTCAACGGCTTGCCCGCTTACAACGGCCCGCCCTTCCCGTCACCAACGCCCTATGGTCAATTGGGCATGACCTATGCCTTTGGGCAGCGGGTCGAATTGGCGCCACTGCATGTGATCGTCAGTGCTGAGGCCAATACACGTCTGAGCGACACGCTGCAACGCTATCTGGTGACATTAACCTGGAACAATCCGACCGCACAGGTGATTCCGTTCGATTACCCACTGCAGGTGTGGCTCAGAAGCATCATCCGCGCCGACGGCATCCAGCAGATCGGCGATGGCTGGAGCATTGATCGGGCAACGGCGCGCGAACTGCGACTGGACATCCCGACCAGTGTGGCTCCTGGTGCAAGCCAGATCGTGCTCCCGATCCTGGCTCCACCCGGCCGTCCGAAGACGGTTGAGATCCGGCTGCCCATTACCTTCGGGCAGGACACCACCGCGACGCCTGTTGGTCGCACCGCAGCACCGACACCGAATGCGGAACTTCGTAATCCCGCGCAGCGCTGGCTGACGGTGCAGTGGGTCGCTGCACAACCGAGTGGCCCGCCCTGTGATAGCCCTGGGGCCTTGACCGATTGGTCGAGTGGCACGGGCGTGAAAGCCATCCCGCGTGATGCGGCCATCGGTCTGCGTGCTCCGGCTGGCGCAGCGCAGGTCGTCCACATTGCGCTCAACCAAGTCGGCAAGCGCTATGTGTGGGGCACAACTGGCCCGGACACCTTCGATTGTAGTGGGCTGATGCAGTGGAGCTACGCCCAAATCGGGATTGGCATTCCGCGTGCAACCAGCACGCAATGGCCGATTATGACGCCGATTGCGCTGACCAGCATCCAACCCGGCGATCTCGTGTTTATGGACACCCGCAGTGGATTCGTTGGCAACCCCAGCAGTGCCACGCATGTGGGCATGCTCGCCGACGTGGATGGCGATGGGCGCTGGGATATTATTCACGCCGTCAGCCCGCGCCTGGGCGTACGGGTGGACTACGACGTGTTCCGCTCCAGCTATTACGGGCCACGGCTGTTTGGCGAAGGAAGAACGGCGCGATGAACACGATGAACGAACACAGGAATAAAGAAACACGGGAACCATGCGCTTCCGCGCTGGTCTGTGCCTTCCGTCGTGCGCTTGTTCGCGTGGTGCTTAGCTTCCTCGCGCTGCTGCCCGTCCTGGCCTACGCCGGTGAGACAGGACACACGCTGACCGTCACCCTGCGCGATGTGCGCGGGGATGGGATTGCGGGCGCGACCATCACGGTACGCGATTCAGCCGGAACAACGGATCTGGCGCACACCACCACTGACGCACAGGGTGTGGCCACGCTGCCAAGCCTGACCGCTGATGTGGTGCGGGTGGCGGTCCGTGGGACACTGGCCGATAGCACACCACTGAGTCAGCGTGGCCAGGACGCACGCGGCATCTGGCTGCTGCTCGATACGCCGCTGGTACAACTGGATCTGCGGAGTGAACGAAACGGCGACATCCTTCCTGATCCCACCACCATGATCAGTGCTGATGCGCCGATCCCGGCAACGCCGCCCGCCGTGACGGTCGTACCCATCAGCGCCGCGATAGCGCCAACGGATTCGGTTCATGGTGGCGTACCAACCGCGATCCCCTTCGTGGCGCTGCCCGCTGACGTGCCGGCCATCCGCCCATCGCGCATTGGCCAGGGGATGATCATGATCGGCACGCTGATTCTCCTGATCCTGGTGGGCTGGTTCCTGCGCACGCGGAGGGCCAACCAATGAACCACACACGCCTATTGTTGCTGGCGACGCTGAGTAGTCTCCTGCTAGCACTGTGGCCACAATCCACCTTGGCCGCATGTGATGCACTCAATATCGGCGCGTGTGTCGATGCGGCCAGCTATGGCGTGTTCCACGGCATTGCGGCCACGATCTGGTCACTGGATCGCGCATTGCTGGTGCTGGCCTACCAGATTGATCAGATCCATTGGTGGCTGACCACCCAGGCGTTTCTGAGCGCTTATACGGCCCTGCGGTTGGTGGCGGAACCGCTGCTCGCGCCCATGGCGACTCTGGCGGTGATCATTGGGCTGCTGCTGTTCCTGTTGGTGCCCATCGTTGGGCGGATCGCGCTGATCAACATCCGGCAGGTGTTCATTTGGATCGTGATTGCACCACTCATCCTGGCTCAGGCCGGCACCTGGCTGCTGACTCTTGAAGAAACGCGGGCCGATATTGGCATGGTCTTGACCGGACAGGTCAGCGGGATTGCGGCTCAAGGACTCTTTGGGCCACCCAATGATGACCCAACCGAGGCGCTGCCGCCGCCCACGCCACTCTATCCCGAAGCGGGCCAACCCAGCCCATGCGCCAACGCCCCGGTCAATCGGCCCGCACGAGTCGGAACAGTTGCCCCAGCAGGCGGTGTCCGCACCGACGATCTGGCGGCGACATTGCTGCTGGCTGATGCCCAAGATATTCACTGTCCGGCTGCCCGTGGCCCGGATCGTGATTTACCGGATCGGTTTTACGACGCCAATGGCTTTGCGGTCAATGCCGCCGATCTGAGCAGCAATCCGGATGCCGTCCAGCGCGCCGCTGCGATTGCGAAGATCCAGCGCGGCATCACGCGCCTGTCGCTCGGCATCGTCGCGTGTATCTTGGCTGTGCTCGATGCGCTGATCCAATGCATGTTCTCACTCAGTCTGATCGTGATCTGGTTGGCGATCCCCATCGTTGTGGTCTGCATCCTGTTCTCGTCCTCGCTGCGCCCCTTGGGGATGCTGCTCCAGCGCGGCATGGGTGTCATGATCACCAGTTGGGTGGTCGGGTTGCTCCTCGGCTTGCTGACCGCCTGCCTGAGCGGAGCCGCCGCCACGGGCAACCCGACCGCCGTGATTGGTATCACCCTTGGTGGCGTGCTCTTCGCCGCTCGTCTGCTACTTGTCGCCGTGACGACCTTTACCGAGAGCCTGAGCGGGATGGGCGCGTTACTGGGCGGCGCTGCGGGAATCGCCGTGATGGGCGGTGTGTCGTCGATTGGCAATCTCACGCAGCGAGCGGTACGTGCTGCTGGTGGCCTCGTCGCGGGTGGTGTTGGCGGAGCGGTTGGCGCAGCGGTGACGGGCGGCATGGCCTATCGTGCCAGCGGCAGCGCCCGCTATGCGCTGGGTGCCGCCGCAGGAACGATCCGCCCGATTGCCCAGGTCGGAGCCGTCGCCGCCAGCATGGGCCTGGTGCGTGAGGATACGGCTGCGGGACTGTACGCCGGCGAACGATCCGGTCGCAGTGGCCTGGGTGCATTTGCCCGTCAGATGCAGAGTGACCAGCAGCGCAAGCTCAGCGATGGCACAACCATCAGCTTGCGCGCACGCAAACGCGGGCTTGAACGCCAACTCCAACAAGCCGCACGTCCGACCATGCTCCAGCGGGCCGAAGGCGCGTTCGATTACGTGGGCAGTGGTGCCATGGCCGATGATCTGTCCGGTGCGGGGGATGCGCTGATTGGTGGGGTGCAATCCGCCCGCAGCCACGCGGCGCAGGGTGCGGCCCGCGTTGGGCACGGTATCGCCACGACCGCACAAACCGCCACGAACCCCGAACGTGTGGGCGACATTGCCGCCGCAGCCGTAGCCGGAACGGTGGGCGCACTTCGTCGCCGTGATGCCGCCCGCCGACCGGAAGCGCGGGCAGGCATGGCACAGCGGATGGGCGCACATGGGAAGCTGGAGTACCTGACCGCCACCCCACCCGCCGATGCGCTCCTCGTCGCACCAAGCGCGATCCGCGATCCGGCCGGTCTGCTGGCAGCAGGCTATACCATGCAGAATCAGCCCGATGGGCAGATGGCGCTGTGGGATGAACGCGCTAACGCCACGGATGCAGCCGGAAAAGATCGCCGCGCTGCGCTGGTGCAGGCGGGCCTGCTCATAGCAGCCAGTGCCAACCCGCCAACCGCACCCGCGCCAGCCGCGCCCAGGAGCGTTGCCCCATCCCATCAGGCAACCGCACCAGCAGCGCCGACGAACGCAACACCCACCAACGGGATGCCAACCAACGACCGCATCGCGCCGCTGCGCACACCAGCGCCCGTGCCCGCTACGGTGTTTACCGCTGCTCCCCAACCCGCACCGACCGCAGCACCCGCCGCCGTTGTGCCAAGCAGCAGCCCGACTCCCGCACGCACCGATGGCACGACCGCCGCAGCCGAGGCGGGGGCGGGTCCACCATCGACCACCGCCCTATCGAGCATTCCCGCAACCATCGCTGCCAGGGCGGGTACGGCTGAATCGGTGCCACCAACTATACTCAGCATTCCCGTGACTCCCGTTCGTGTCGCTGAAGCGATGGCGGTGAGCAATCCCGCGACCACAGCGCCCGTGAGCGCGAGTCTGGCTGGTAGCACTAGCGAACAGCCCGTACTGGCGCACGCACTGGCACAACCAGCGGCACACAAATTGGTACAAACGGTCGCACCGCCACCCGATATGTTGCCCGATACGGTTATCCCTGCACCGACCCGCCTGACACGACGGCAGCGCCAACGCCACGTGATTGAAACCACCGCCGATACCGAGGTCACACACAACGTGCAGCCAGGAACCATGACGACCCAATTACCCTTGCCCGCGCCAATGGGCAGCACGCCAACGGGCAGCACGAGCGGGCCTGCGGCAGCAACACCGATTGCGGCGAATAGCCCAGCAGCGGCAGCACGCCCACCCGCACGCAGAGGTGCATCAGCGGTGGTGCGTGACCCGGCTGCACCATCAACGACGACACCACCGACCCGCCGAAGGAGCCGATCATGACCCGCAACGCCCCCACGCTCGCTACTGGCGCACTGATCAACGAGCAACAGACCCGCTCCCTGATTCGGGATTGGGAGGTCTATTTACGGGCACAACTGGTGCTGCTCACGCCCGCCGATCCGCGCAGTGACTCGTTTGAGCGGGATGCCCATACCGCACAGCGCCACGAATCCGAGCAGGAGCTCGCGGTGATCCCGTCAGAGGTACGGAACCTCTTTGAAAAAGCCGTCACCGTGCGGCGTGAACTCAGGCGCGGCACGCTGGAAACGCCGCAGCGGATTGCCGATCCCGATCATCTGGATCGATTGGCGATCCAGGAGTTGTTGACCGAGGCCACTGAACCCGACGACACCGGCCATATTCTCGTGCCAACCCAGGCCGATCATGGTGCCGTGGATTGGTTAGAGTTTCGTGCAGCCGATCTCGCCGCCCGTCCCGACGAGCGCACCTATCGGGGAACGGGTGACAGCGCAGCGAGCCGCGAACGCGTGAAGCGCATCCTCATGGGCGTGGCAGCCGTGGTACTCACCGTTTGGGCGATCTGGCTGTTCGTCCAACCCGATGCCGCGACCACCACCCGCCGCACCAGCGGCGCCACGCTGAACGGCACGCCGGTTCCGGCATGGCGGGCAACCACCATCACGATTGTGGCGGACACCCAGGTCAGTTGGCCGCTGACCCCGGCAACGGATAGCCCCTGGCCGACCGATGGGCAGGCCCATAGCCGCGCGGGCGGGACACTGCCATTGCAGGCCTGTATCCCGATGGACTCGCTGACCGCTCTCACCAGCGTGCAGATCGTGGGCGATGGCAGCACGCCGGATCGGCGCTATACCATCGTGGCCGACGATGCATCCGTACTGCCCGATCTGCTGCTGTCCCCCTGTGGCGATGCCGCAACGCGCATCACCGGGGTACTGGAATCTGATGCGGTGCCGAGCCTGCCGACCGTGGGCAACCCGCAGCGCCTCGGAACGCACGATGTGGCGATTGCGGCGCTACGCGTGCAGGGAGCCGCCGAATCGCCGGATGTGCCGCAAGGTGCCGCGCGGGTGATTCTGACGCTGAACGCCAGCGGTGGTGACTGGACGGCCAGTGCGCCAACGTTGCGCTTGGGCGATGGCAATCAGCAGACCGCACCCGACGTGCAAACCACCGACCAGGGTGCGACCGAACTGCGCTTTCTCGTCCCAGCGCCCCACGAGCCATTACCCGCTGAGTTTCGCTTGACCGACCCGGCCAGCCATCAGGTCGTGCGCTGGATGGTGCTGGTTGCGCCGCCAGCGGATCGGCTGCATGTGCTGCAGGCCGCGCTGGTCGTCGCGGGTGTGACGGCCAGCGGTAACAACCAACTCGACGTGACGGTGCGCAATCGCAGTACCCAACCGCTCACGCTGACTGCCGCCGATCTGCCCCTTGAGGTGCAGGGCGTGCGCAGCCCGCTGACGGCCATCACCGGGATGGATACCCCGCTGGCGGCTGGTGAAACCCGTTCGCTGACTCTGTCGCTGCCGTCCGATCTGCGCGGTGGGGCCACCCTCAGTATCGGCACGCGGCGCTATCAGATCACACCCTAAAGGAGTTGCTATCGATCCATGCATCCATCGCGCATCATGCGCATTCGTTCGCTGTTGTTCGTATGTATCACCTCTGGAGAAACAATCGCTATGACATCCATCTTCCATCCATCGGTTCGCCGCTCAATCAGTATCGGTCGCGTTGTGGGCCTGCTGCTGGCCCTGATCATGAGTTGGACATGCCTCAGCTTCAGCACACCATCCGTCAGTTTCGCCGCTGAACGTCGCGGGGCAACGGTTCAGGCTCCTGCCCGCCCGACCGTTGATGATCCGTTTGCGACCTTAACCACCAAGATCACCGCCTTAGCCACGCAGCTTGCCAAGATCGCCACACCGATTGCCATTTTAGCGATTGTGTTTGCGCTGATTATGCAACTGGCGGGCGGCTTTTTGCCCGAATTGATGCAGATGCACAAGGGCTTCATTATGCGGGCGCTGGTGATTGTGGTGGTCATTGGCTTCATTCCGCAACTCGTCACCGCCCTGAGTAGCCTTGGTGCGGCAGCGGGCGCGTAGCAGGAATCCGGTTGCTGGCGTGCCAACGCACACCAGCAACACACCAGTAAACAGAGGAACGTATGCCGTACGAACATATTGAGCAACTTGGCGACCGCAGCGATGAACGCTTCGCGCTGGGGTTGGGCGCACGCAATGTCGCCGGAATCATGGTGGGCATGTTCCCCATGCTGCTGCTGAGCGGCAATTGGCCGTTGCTGGTGCGCCTCCCGGCCATGCTGGCGGCCATGCTGATCGGCTTCATCGCCACGATCACGATGGGCGGGTTGCCCGCCTATGCGTGGCCGATCTGGTGGGTGCGGGGACACCTGACCATGCTGCTGAACGGGCGCACCATCACGCCGGAGCAACTGCCAGGGGTGGCCCAATCGCGTATGCGTGCGCCGATCCGCGTCGGTGGCCCGATCCGCGCCGCCCGTCGGGCCAGTGTGCGCGGCACCACCAACGTCGCGCCCATCCGTATGGGTGCGTTGGGCAGCGAGTCACGCATGACCACCGATGGGGTAGCGCCCGACTCCCAACCGAACGTCTAACCACGGAGTATCCCATGCACACCTTCCAACTCGCCAGCTTCCCGCTCGAACAGGTACGCGACCGCGATGATCTGGCATGGTCGTTGGGCGGCTGGTTTATGGATCGACCCTATCCGGTACGGATGCTGGCCTACAGTCAGCGCTTTGATATGCGTCCGGCGCGCGCTCCACTGGATCGACAGGTTGCGGATCTGGCCCTGCTGATGGACGCCACCCGCGAGTTGCGCCGTCAGATTGACCGATTGCCGAGCGATGGACGCCCGGATCTGGCCGTATGCGCCCTGCATCCCGACCGCCAGGCCGATCTGATCGCACTGTGTCGTGCCGCCCCGACCGTGGTACACGCGCTCGACCAGGTCATCAGCGGGACGGATCGCGGGGCCGCTGCGCTGTGGAACCTGATTGGCATGGCGCTCGATTATTACGGCTGGCCACTGCCCTGGTTACGCGAGGGCCAACGCTTCTATGATGTGCTGGCTGAGCGCCATCTGCGCCGTGCCGATTATCTGCTGCTGACCTGGGAACCCGCCAGTAGCAGCGCTGAGGCACTCGCCCTCACCATTCAGGGCGCGTTTCAGCGCGTTCCAACCATTGGCGCACCGTTGCCCACGATTCTGCGCTGCCCGTACCGTGAATATGCCACGGCACTCCACCCTGACCAGCCCGGGATGCCCTATCTTGCGGGCCTGCTCTCCTATGACATGCAGGGTGCCATTGATGCGACCGTGCTGCACGACCTGATGAGCCGCCCCTACGATCTGGCGATTGCCATTGATTTACAGACTCGCTCTGCTGCACGTGCGTTGGCCGCGACCGAACGCGCCTATGCCGTATCGCGGGCGGCGGCCGACCAGGGCAGCGTCAAGGATGCGCGGGCCGAACGCCAAGCCGCTGACTCGGAGCGGGCCTTGCACGAACTGACCCGCCAAAATCTGCATGATGTGCAGATCGGCGTGCTGGTGTCGGGTGAAACGCGCAAAGACCTGGAAGCGCATGTGGCCGAGGTCAGTGAGGCATTGGGAGGCCGATTGAAGCTCATGCGCCCACCCGGCGTGCAGCGCCAGATTCTCAATTTCTGGAGTACCCGCCCATCCACCGCGATCGATATTCCCTGGCAGCGGCGCAATGTCTACTCGATGGGTGTGGGCTGTCTCGCTGGCGTTATGACCTACCATCGGCCATCGAGTACCGAAGGGCTGCTGTGGGGCATCGACGCGCAACGCAGCGCCCCCCTGATGCGCGATCTGTTTGCCGACCGTCAAGCGGCGCATGTCGTTGTGCTTGGAAAAACGGGCTATGGAAAAACGTACTTCCTCAACCTGATGGCGCTGCGTGCGGCGGCCCTGAGTGGCTATCGGGTGATCATGATCGACGCCTTTGAGAATGCCCGCCGCATGGAACGCGCCGTTGGGGCCGGGGTGCGTGGCAATTGGCTGACGCTCGAGACGCCGATCAACATTCTCGATATTGTCTTTGATGATGAAATCGGGGATTGGCGTTCGGCCCAGGTTGAGCATGTGATCAGCCAACTGGCCATGCTGATTGGCACGCTCGGCATGGGTGCCAGCAATCAGAAGGTCTTCGTGCCGCGCATCTTCACGCCCGAAGAACGCGGTGTGCTGGATGCGGCCCTGAGTGCGCTGTATGCCGACTATATGTTGGAGACGCCGCTGGCCGAGATGCCGATCCTCGAAGATCTGATTGATGCCCTCGATACGCTGGCGCAAGGCGAAGGGATCGCGATTGCTGACACGCTGAGCAAGCTGCTGTTCGGCACGGCTGACCGCAGCGCAACCACGCTGACACGCTTGGGGCAGCGCTTTAATGCGCCGACCACGATTGATTGGCGCTTTGAGCGGGCCATCACCAGCTTCGATCTGAGCCAGATCACGACGGCTGCGCCGGAATGGTTGCCGTTCTACTACGCCCAGGTGATCGGCGCGGTGAATCGGTATATGCGCGATCCCAATCGGGATCGCAGCGTGCCGACGCTCTTAATTATTGACGAGTTCGGCTATGCGTCGCAGGTCGAGAGCGTGGCGCGCATGGCCGGCGACATCTGCAAGGTCGCCCGCAAATACGGCATTGGGCTGATGGTGGTAGACCAGAATCCGCACACATTCCAAACCACCGTTGGGCGGGAGATCATGGAAAACGCGGTCGGCAAGATCATGTTCCATCTGGACGACTCGGCGGCCCAGACCGTTGGCGAACTGATCAGTGACCTAACCCCCGGCCATGTTGCCTTTCTGCCGAAGGCCGAGCGCGGCCAAACCGTGACCGTGTTCGGCAATGATGTGTACCTGATGAACGTCGAAAGCTCGCCTTTGGAGCATCGGCAATTCAACGCGTCCTAACGCCAAATCGTTGTATGAAGTAGGTATTCTATGTTGCTCTGGCGTATCGAACCGAGTCCCACGAACCTCCGCATCGGCCCAACACTGGCCGAGGATCTGGCGCTGCATCTGCGCTATGCGCCCCTGACCACGGTGTTAGCGCAAATTGGCAATCAGCAGCAGGCGTATGTCAGCACACCCGGATGTCCCGGCTGTCGCCATCGGCGCTGTACGCCCGATTGCCGGATGAATCTGCTGCGGCGCATCCTGTTGGCTGATCATGTTGCTACCGATCTGCGGCCTATTCCGCTGGGCTTGTCGGCTCGTCCCTATACGCGCCTGGTATTGGCCGTGCCAGGATCGCACGCACAGCCGCTCGATGCCGACCTGCTCAGGCCGTGGCGTGATGCGCGGATGTGGGCGGTGTGGCGCACCGTCCTGGGACGGCGCGTGGTTGGGGCCGCGCTAGCCGTCGGAGCCGATGGGCCGGAACCGTTGACGGCACTCTACAAACGTGGCTGGATAGCAATCGCCGCACCACACCCGCTGGTGCGTCAGTCACACCAGCCACAGCCCTTTCGTTTGCCGTTCGGCTGGCTGTGGACAACGTCTGCCCATATGCTGTTGCCCCGGATCGTGGCCGAACCGCCGAGCGAGTCAAGGGCATCCGACCACGAACCGATTATCACCCCTGCACCAACGGAAACCCTTCGCACCATCGAGGACACACCGCCGATCCCCTTCATGGTGGCGGGCCAAGTGTGTGGTGTGCTGACGAGCATGCTCTTGATTCAGGCGCTGGCCGCATTCGCCACAATTGAGCAGCAGCTCACGATGGCCGAAGCCGCTGCACCAGACACGATTGATCTGATGCCAGAGTCGACGGCGAGGTCTGCGACTGCCATTCCCGATCCCGTACCGACCAACGTCGCACCCATACCAGGACTGCGCCGTACGCGTCGACGTTGGGTGGTTCCGGTCGTTGCTGTGCCAGCGCCAAGCGCCGCATCGTCACGTGCCGAAGATGCAGATGTCGTGGTGCCCCAACCCGAAGAACTGCTGCAGCCAGCAGCAGTCAGAGATGCCAATACCAGCGCGTTCCCATCCGAAGCAGCATCGCTCCCTCCGCATGGAGCAGACGATCCTGACACCCCAGCCCACCCTGAAGAACCACTGTTGACCTCAGTAATGGAAGAGGCGTGCATGCATACTATGGCGATGGATACCACGGTAGGAGAATCACCACAGCAGCTCGCAGAAACCATACCAGTTCTTTCCACTGAAGATACCCGTACATCCCAACGGGAAGCACCGCACGTGCCAGTTCCTCATATCTCTTGGGTCGTTGGCCCACATATGCAGGCTGATGAGGTTGAGAATCTGATGCAGACCATCGTGCAGATGGACCAACTGTTTGCTGGACGAGCCGGGCAATATGGCCTCAGCCCACGGGTGATGAAAAACCTGTTTGACCTGGAACGGCACGATGCTGAAGCGCTTCTGACGTGGTTGGAGTGCGCTGACCTGCTGGAAGCGCCGAAAGTGCTCGCGCATCCCTGGAATATGCCGCGCCCGCTGATCACTCGCGACCTGACCGTGATTGCCGTCCGACTCGCGGCCACACCGCTGCCCACCGAATCCGCGATTGCCGCATCATTCCGCAAGAAGTAGGGAACTGTTATGGCCGCATCTTCTAATATATCACCAGTTGCGCCACGCCCAAGTAGCAGGCAACCAACCGTCACGCTGGCGCCTGACCAGATGCTCCTCTTGGTGCGAACCGTCTGGTGCTTGAGTGTACTAGCACTCCTGCTGTTGGCCGCGCTGCCGTGGGCCGACATCGCCTGGACGCCACCAGCGATGATCGCAACCGTGCTGAATCTGATCGTCGCCGGAGGCGGGCTGATCCTCATCGCTGAATTGAGTGTGGCGGCATTACGCCTCATCCGTGGCACCCAGCAACAGGTCGCAGCCTCATACCGCTTCCTCCGTATCCGCACGCCCAATCCCGAAATCAGCGCGAGTACGTTGGGTGCCAATCCGCCCAATGGGGCCGATCTGTGGTACGCGCTGCATCGCCTGTTGCCCGAACAGCAGCGCGGATCGGGCGCGTGGGTGGCGGCCACCCTGAGTGCCATGCCCGATGAGCCGGTCGTGTTTGGGGTGGTGGTCGGCGGTGGTACGCCCGATCAGATCGACTCATGGGCCAGCGCCTTGCGGCAGTTGATCATTGGTCATAATGCGGAAGCCGTCATCGATAGCTCGTCCGATCCGCTGGCCGAGGCGATTGAGCGCGCTATCGGACGCCAGGGTGCAACCCTGGCCTGGGCGGAGTTTCTGGTGCCGCACAGTCCGGCCTATCCGCTGCGGGTTCCTCACGATGCCGAGGCCGATTTGCTGGGGCCACTGACCGCGCAGATCCGCCCGCGTGTTGGCGCGGTACGCTATAGCGAAGTGCAGGTTGTCACCCAGCCCCGCCACGATTGGCGTGTGGATTCGTTTGGGTGGCGATCTGCGGCGCATCGTCGATTGGCCGCGATGAAACGCGCGACGGGGAGTGGGATTCTCAGTGCCGATGGGCGCGCACTCGATACCAAATTGGACAACCCCGCCGCTGCAACGGTCTTGCGGGTCGTACTGGTGGCCGAGAGTCCCGCCGCTGCCACGCGGATGCTGCGCGAAGTGGGCGCAGTGCTCGGCCAATATGCCAACCGCAGCGGGCATGTGCTGCAGCGCTGGACCCGCGCCACCAGCGGGATGGTTGATCTGAGCGAACCCCCAACCACGGCACCAGCGCGCGCCATCCGATCCATGCTCCTGACCGGCGCGGCCAGCGTGGGGCTTGGGCTGGCAGCAACCATCTGGCCAGTCGGTCGGTTCCCGTGGATCGCCCTGCCGTCGCTGGCCTTCCCGATCCTGCTGGCGATCTTCATCAGTCTGTGGGTCGCGCTGCCGGTTCTGGTGCTGCTGGCGCATCAGCGGGCGCAGCGCGGCGTGCGCATCACGCACTGGCGTACCCGACTTGCTGCTCGTGCGCCACGCCTCATGCCGCCCCAACCATGGCTGCTTATGCTGCCCGCCTGGTGGTCGCCCGCGATCCTGAGTGCCGACGAGCTGGGTGGGGTGTGGCATTTACCCTCACCCAACCTGGGCACCTTAGCCCGCTGGTTGCCGTCGCGCCATCTGCCTGCGCCACCGCACGCTTTTATTGGGATGCCAACCCTCGAAACGCCAACCGGTATGACCTCGCGCCGGATTACCTTGGGCCATGCCATCCGCAGTGATGGGAAGTTGGGCGCGGTCGGCCCGAGCCTCTACGATATGCGCAACGTCCTGCATGTCACGGCGGGCATGGGTGGTGGCAAGAGCCGCATGTTTGCCAATATCGCCAAACAACTGCTGTCGGTCGGGTTCGTGCTGATTGATGGCAAGGGCGATGATGCGGGCAACCTGACCGCCACGGTGCGCCAATACATTCCGCGTGATGATGAGCGTCGGATCGTGCTGCTCGACATCACCGATACCAATTGGCCGATCAGTCTCAACCCCTTGGCCGGTATCGCCTTGGAGACACCCGGAGCGATTGACCGCGTGACGGCCCAGATCCAGAGTATCTTCGCCCGTCTCGATCCCGAAGGCTGGACGAGCGCCCCTGGGATGCAGCAGTTTCTGGATATGGGCACGCGCCTGGTCGTGGAGACCGTGCCGCTGCCGACCGTGGCGCATGTGAAACAAGCGCTGATTGATGAGACCTATCGCAAAAAGCTGCTGGCCGGGTGTAAGAAGCTAGAGGTTAAGACCTTTTGGGAGGTGATTTATCCGACCAGTAGCGATCAGCAAAAGACCAGCATGAACGCGCTGATGCGACGCTTTGATAAGTTGCTCTTATCCGATCTGGTGCGCAGCCTGATGAGCCAGGAGCGGCCAACCTTTCGCTTTGACGACGCGATTGCGCAGAACCTGATTATCCTGTGCCCGATCCCGCATGTGACCTACGGCCCACTTGCTGCGACTGCGGCCATGCTCATGTTCCAGAGCTTTTTACGCGCCGCCTTTGACCGGCCAGGAACAGCGGCAACGCGGAGTGACTATCCGCTGATCATTGACGAGTTTCAGGTGCTGGTTGATAAGGGTGCCAGTGAAGATGTGGCGGTCGCGCTGACCCAACTCCGCTCCCTTGGTATTCCCACGATGTATGCCCACCAAGCCTTAGCGCAAATTGGGGATTTACGCGACGTGATGATGATCAATGCTGAGAATCGCGTCCTGATCCGTACCCAGGAACCAGATGCCAGTAGCTACGCCAAACACTATAGCGCAGCCGGACTGAGCGGTGCCGACATCACCAGCCAGGAGCCAAGCGAGCATCAGTATGTGCGCTTCCTCGTTGGTGGCACGTCGGTTGGCCCGATCTCGATGGTACCACTTGGCTGGCCGACCCCGCTGACGATTATGCCCGACCCGTACCACGGCCCGGACTGGCAGACGATCCGCCCGAGCAGCTATCCGCTGGCCTTGCCAGGACCAGTGGATCAGATGGCGGCAACGATGGCAGCCGACTATGATCAGACGCTGATACATCTGATCTACCACACGCCGATCAGCGATGTGCGGGCGATGGCCATGGCGACCCATCTGACTGACGAGCAGTGGTATCTCATGCAGAGTCGTTGGGAAGCGATTGCCCGCACGCAGCGCCAGTACATCCTCGATCACCCTGGCTGCATTCCCAACCGTGACGAGCGGGTGCGCTGGCTCTCGCGCCTGGGCTATGCTCGCCCGCGCTTGCTAGCTGAGGTGGAGTTCTTACGCATTCGGCAGGCGACAGGCTTCTCTGGCTTGGCTGCCCAGGCCGCAGCACTCAAACCAGAGAAGGGTGGAAAAAGAGCAACAGATGGGCAGCACACATCAGGAGAACGCGAGCACTGGACAACGAACAAGAATGCGATGCCTCCCGTCACTCCTGAGGATATCAGCAGTGCTGCGCCGCAATCGCCAGGATAGCTGAATGGGTATTGAGGTGGGTATTTAGATGGGTATTGAGGTGGGTATTGAGGGAAATTGGCTTCGGTGCCGTCCCAATCGGCCAAACAGCCCGAAAATCGCCCCCGACATTTAATAGGCGCGGAGCAACCGCTTCCGTACCCATTCCATCGGGTGCAAACGTGACCAGCGACCAGTGAAGAATACAGAGAGAGGCAATGTTACCCATGAATGACTCTGATCACCGCGCACTGACATTCGGCGCGAACGGCGAGGTTACACGCCTGGAAGTGCTGCGGGCCTTAGCGTGGGCGGCACCGCTGACCACTGATCACCTGCGGCGCATGGTGGCACCGGCCATGCTGCGTCGACATTTTAGCGAACGGGTGCTGTCGCCGATGGTTGATGAGGGCAGTGTAACGGCGCGCTACCAGTATGAAGGCCAGCGCCGCGCTGCCAAACGCCAACCACCAAAGCGTGTTGGCCTGGTGTGGTCACTTACGGAACGTGGCTTTGCCATCATTGCCACGCACGACAAAACCCCACAGCGACCGGCGATTGTGCGTGGGGGTGCGGTGCTTGGGCATGATCTGATGATGGGCGAGGTGATCACACGCATTATTGAGTGGACGCGCCCGATCCTCAGTAGCATTTACCTGGAACATGAGGAGCGCCTGGATGAATCGCGCCGCCGCCCGATCGCTGATGCCATGCTGGTGGTGCGCTATGACCCAACTCGCGTCACACCAGGCATTGTGCCCTGGAAAAATCTTCCCCCTGCGCCGGGTGAGGGCGTGCGGCTGTATGCCATCGAGATTGATCGGGGTACCGAGGAATATGAAATTACAGATGCGAAGGCGGTGAACTATCAGCGCGTGCGTAATGATCCAACCTTCTATGCGCGGTACGGCACCATGTTTCCAGTTGTACTGATCACGGTGCCGAGCGAAGCCCGTCGTGCGCGCTGGCATGCGGGCTGGAAAGCCATGTGGCCCGCTGGGAAGTGGCTGATTGCGACCGAGGAGCGGCTCCAGCACAATGAGTGGCTGGAATATGCCCATGGGCGCGAACGAGCACGAACCTTCGTGGATAGCTGGTCTCCAGGGCAGGATTCTGTCCATGAACCAGGGCTGCGGTCAGCTCCCGCCACTGATGCCACAACTGCACCCGCCAAGCGTGAGGTCATCTCACTGGATTGGGCCTTGAAAGACCTGTAGCACGATAACAACCCGGAAGGGAGGTGAGGTTTGTCATCTGGAGCGGTTTGACCCCGCACATCGGACGTACATCATCGCACGCCACGACATTGAAGCAGCATTGCACACATGAAAAAGGAAGACACACCATGAATCACGGACACGAAAATCGCGTCATCCTGGTCGGAACCCTGGTCAATCTCGGTCGGGGTGAGAAGAAAGAGGCATCATTCGAGCGCCGCAACAATCTGGGAGCGACCATCACGACCTTCAGTCTGGAACTGACCACGCCCTTCGGCGAAGCGTTTACGGTTCCCTTGGAAGCTATGACGCAGACGGTTGGCAAGGAATTGCTGACCCGCAGCCAGATTGGGCAGCCGCTCGTTGTCGAGGGCACCATTCGGCGGCGGGTGAATAATGATCGCCGCACAGCAGTCGAGGATAACGATATTGGCGCACGCACGATTGAGACCCAGATTACCGTTGCCCAGATTCGGCCAGCGCGGGAAGATGAGCCACTCGGTTTGAGTGCGGTGTGGCTCGAAGGGAAGGTGCTGACGCCACCACGGATCGGCAATCACCGCGCCTTCCGTGATATGGAGCTGGCCCGCGTGATTGTGCAAATCACGCGCAAATGCCCATCGTCGTATCCGGGCAGCAAAGCGCTGATCACCGAACAGATGGAGGTGCTGGTTGCCCTACCAACGGAGGCCGAGGTGGGAGCCGACATACTTTACCGGCCAGGGAATGTGGTGCGGATTGAGGGCCAACTCGACATGACCCGCATCCCGCAAACCAATACGCTGGTGCAAAATAAGCTGGATGCACTGGAACAGGTGTGGAAAGGGCAGCGGGCCGCACTGGAAACATCCATCCCACAGATGCAGGAGCGGGATCGCCAGGTGCAGGTGGCCTTACGTCGCTACCGCAACCAGCGCGCCAATGTCCAGGAGACACCGCTGATGACTGTTGTGGCGGGCTATGTCGAACTGGTGCAGGGCGAGACACTGACTGCGGAGCAGGTGGCCGAGGTCACACGCGAGAGCGTGCGTGCGGCCCGTACAGCACGGCAGGCGCGGGTGCGACGAGTGCCGCAGAACGGGCGTCCCGCGACCGTGGAAGCAGCACCGATCGTGGCAGTGGAAACCATGGAAGCACCACCAACCATTAGTTCATCTGCAGCAGCGGAGGACAACCGACCACGTCGTCGTCGGAATGGACGGTTTGTCGCTACAGCAGCGGAGACCCCAACGGCGGGATCAGTGATTACCAAAGAATATAGTGTGATTACGGCGGAACCACCACTGCCACTGATGAGTGACTATTTGGCGGAATCAGCACTGCCAGAGCTGAATGGTACAACAGCGGACTAGTTCCGCACAATCACAAAATAGGCGCAACAGCGGGCTTAGTGCCCGCTGTTGCTGACTCAGTTATGCCATATTCGGTCGTAGCCACATGCACGACCGATGATCGCCTGCACTCAAACCATTCCAGACCTCATAGATTCAGCGTAACCAGGTGCCGAACCTGCTGCCTCACTCAATCCCCGCATCCGCAGGGCAATCCTCGGAAGTGGACGAAGCGAGGCTAATCTCGTTTGTGACACAGCATGTCTCAATCCCCGCATCCGCAGGGCAATCCTCGGAAGGTGAGGTGAATGATGCGAACAATTCGAATGCTGGTGTCTCAATCCCCGCATCTGCAGGGCAATCCTCGGAAGGAAGGGGCCGGTTTCTGACCGTTTCGCCGAACGCACGTCTCAATCCCCGCATCCGCAGGGCAATCCTCGGAAGCAATGTAACCCTAACCCCCCTGCAAGTTTCAATGGTGTCTCAATCCCCGCATCCGCAGGGCAATCCTCGGAAGCAAGTTCGAGTGCGGTTTGCTACGGTTGGTGGGATTCTATTGTCTCAATCCCCGCATCCGCAGGGCAATCCTCGGAAGTCCAAGCCAAAGCCGCAGGTTTATCCGCTCTATTTGAAGGTCTCAATCCCCGCATCCGCAGGGCAATCCTCGGAAGCGATCAAGCATGCCGCCGAGGGAATCGCCCTGTGGTGTCTCAATCCCCGCATCCGCAGGGCAATCCTCGGAAGACTCCACCAGTGCTAACGCCTGACCATCAAGCGTTAAGTCTCAATCCCCGCATCCGCAGGGCAATCCTCGGAAGAGTGTGGGCAATAAGGCTAATGCTAGAAGGACTCTGGTCTCAATCCCCGCATCCGCAGGGCAATCCTCGGAAGTCACTACTAGCACCTTGCCAAGTCCAACAGCTCAGCTGGTCTCAATCCCCGCATCCGCAGGGCAATCCTCGGAAGATGCACGATAAGATCTTGATCGATCCACTCACACTATTCGTCTCAATCCCCGCATCCGCAGGGCAATCCTCGGAAGACTACTTAATCTGTTTACATAAGGATAGAGTACTTTATGTCTCAATCCCCGCATCCGCAGGGCAATCCTCGGAAG